>Ga0209415_10002879_pt1 | contig 32180 bp, 26 predicted proteins | sample PeaSoiSIISIP2007_FD_187696 | JGI IMG/M metagenome (GOLD analysis project Ga0209415, IMG submission 187696) | Peat soil microbial communities from Weissenstadt, Germany - SII-SIP-2007 (SPAdes) (version 2) | ecosystem: Environmental > Terrestrial > Soil > Wetlands > Peat | place: Germany... | reverse complement strand
TATTCGATCAACTGCTGCTGGGTCGCGGTCTTGAGCGGGCGGTCGGAAAACTGCCGGTCCAGAGGCCGAGTCCGGAAAAGGCACCCGCTCAGCGGAAATGTGGCTGCCGAAAGAAGGAAAAGCAAGAATAAGCGGAGATAAGGACGATACATTCCTATGCCAGTACCCAGGAAAACTTTTGTGTCATTGGTATCTAACTAGTATAAAGCAGTGAGAGGTTCAGCGCTTACCGGAGGCCGAGTGAGCGACGATAGGCGGCCACGTTCCGATTGTGTTCTTCGAGGCTGCGAGCGAAGCGATGGTGTCCGTTGCCATCGCTCACAAAATAAAGGAATTTCGTGCTGTCGGGGTGCAAGGCGGCTTCCAGTGCGCTTTTTCCCGGATTGCCGATGGGCCCGGGCGGCAATCCCGGGAAGCGATAGGTGTTATAGGGCGAGTTGACAGCCAGATCGGCATGATGGAGGCTCCCCTGGTACGTGCCAGCCAGCAATTCCGCGTAGATCACGCTCGGATCGGCATCGAGGGCCATGTTTTGCGTCAGGCGGTTGTAATAGACGCTGGCCACGCGTGGGCGCTCCTCCGGAGATGCCGTTTCTTTTTCCACGATCGATGCCATGGTCACGATCTTAGGTATTTCGGCAGTCAAACCGATCTGTTGCGCTTCCTGGCGGAACTGATGGACCATCTCCGCCGCCATTTCCTCCAGACTCTGCGTGCGAGTGAACTGGTAAGTATTGGGGAAGAGATAGCCCTCCAGCGACTTGGCACCCGGCGCCAGGTCCGAGATCAGCTGAGTTTGAGTTTCGGCAACCTGCAGAAAATCGGTGGCCGATCCGAGCCCAGCCTCCTCCATCGCCTTGGCTATGTCAAACATCGTGTAGCCTTCGGGGATGGTGACCACATGGAAGTAGATGTCGCCGCGCGCGATGCGCTCGTAAACCTGGGGAAGCGTCGCTTCGCGTTCAAAACGATACTCGCCCGCCTTCAGCGTTAGCTTGGGATGCGCCACGTGCCATAGCCAGAAAACGCGTTCGTTGCGGATGACTCCCGCCTTTTTCAACTCTGCGGCAATCCTCCGCGTCGAATAGCCGGGACGCAGCAGAAAAGAAGCATTGGCTGGAGGCGTAACCGGGGCGTAGAGTTGCCACGCCACCCAGCCGCCTGCGGCGAGAATGGTTACCAGAAATAGAGTGATCAGCGTGCGCAAGGTTTTAGTGTAGGGTGTTTTCAGGATGGCACAAAGTGGCTGGAGTACAGGGCCGTGTGGAAACGGACCTAGGCCCGTCCAACACACAAGAAAACTCAAATCGATCTTCCCGGCGCTCTCGGCGTCTCGGCGGTGAAATGGATCCTACTCGCCCAGCCAATCCGCGTACGGCTTCATCGATTCGACGTGGTCAAACACAATCTTGATTGCGCCTGTGATGGGAATAGCGAGAACCAATCCGATTGCTCCCCAGACCGCTCCCCAGAACAGCAGCGCGATGGTTACCGCCAACGGGTTGATTTTCAGGCGGCTTCCCAGCAGCTTGGGATAGAGAACGTTCAGCGCGAAAAGGTGCATTCCGACCACACAAAGCACCACCACCAACAGGCTTCCGGCCTCCAATTGTCCCAGTCCGACGAGGACTGGCGGAACCATTGCCAGCACCACTCCCAGGTATGGAACCAGGCTTAGAAAGCCGCTGAGAAAGCCGACGAAGTAGAAGAACGGAACGTGCAGCAACCCGAAAATCGCCACGCTGACAGCCGAAATCAGCAGTCCGATCAGCAGGTTACCGACAATGAAACTCTGCAACATTTTCCCGATCAGGCCCAGCGTCACGAATGCCGTGTTCCGGTAATGCAAAGGGAACAGCATCACAGTGGCGGAGCGCGCGTGGCTCTGCCAGGTCAGCAGAAAGTAGGCCAGAAACGGGATAAACGACGCCGCCAGCAGGATATCGGTCAGCGTGCCGGCGCCGTGGGTCAGCACCTCGGACCAACTCTGAACCTGCCGCACTGGCACGACATTCGTGGCATCGGGCTCGCCGACAACCTCGCCCGTCTTCTCGATCCTTTCCGCTTGCTGCCGGAAAGGCTGCAGGATGGAACGAATCTTCTGCGAATACTTGGGGACGTTGTCGGCAAAAATGAGCGCCTGGTTATAGGACGCGACTGTGACGCCATAGAGCAGCACCAGCAGGACGACCACGCTGATGAGCGCCGCCAGGGCCCTGGGAAGGTGCAGGTACTCCAGCGCCTGCACCACCGGAGAGAGCATAAAGCTCAGCAGAATGGCAAAGAACAGCACCGCCAACACCGATTCGCCGTAGTACGCGAACATAACGATCAGGGCCATGCCCAGCAGCGTCAGCGACCAGTGATGGCCGTTTCGTGTTTCCATGGTCTCCATAGGGTGTGGTTGCTCACCTCCGCTCCCGACTGGCAAACAATTCTGCCTTAGTGCCGCGAGAATTGCACCACCGGAATTGCAGAGGTATGAGGCGTCGAGAGTTCGAGGTCGGATAGCTGGCTCACAGGCGGTCGCTTTGGGGAGTGCTGGTTTGAGTTTCGCCAACGGCGCGAAATTTAAGCATCCGAACCGCTTGGAAGGGCTGGTCCGCTGAAGCAGGGTTCGCTCAGTGCGTTAGAATGCCGGGATCCAACAATTGGGGAACGACTTGCCTCCTATGACCTTGGTTCTCCTCCCGGGATTAGATGGAACCGGGGACCTGTTCGGGAATTTCCTCCTGGCACTGCCTCCAAGTCTGGACGCCAGAGTCGTCCGCTATCCAGCGGACCGTTTCTTCTGCTACGCGAAACTTTTTCCTCTGGTGGTAGATGCTATCCCGAGAACTCGACCTTTCGTCCTATTAGCCGAATCTTTCTCGACGCCGTTGGCTGTGAAGTTGGCCGCCACAAATCCGCCGAATCTGAAAGGGTTGATTATTTGTGCCGGTTTCATCAAGAACCCAGTGACCGGCTGGCTACTGCGGATGAAAGCATTTGCTCGGCCTTCTTTCTTCCGCATCCAACCACCTCGTTTTGTTATCGAGCATTTTCTTATTGGGGCGCAGGCACCCCGCGAACTGGAAAATGCGGTGCGCTACACCCTGCGGTCTGTGTCTCCTGAGGTGATTGCTTTACGAGTCCGCGCCGTTATGGCATGTGACGCTAGCGAGGAACTCGTTCGAGTGCGAGTCCCGACCCTCTACTTGCAAGCTGAGCAGGACCGGTTGGTAAAGAGATCGTCCTTTGAGGAAATCAAAAGCCTAAAGCGAGATACAACTCTCGTCTCCATTCCCGCACCGCATTTTGTCTTACAGCGAGAACCGCGCAAGGCGGCTGACGCGATTGTGCATTTTCTGGAAGGTCTGCCAAGCTAATGCGGAAATCCGTTATTGGCGAAGAATCGTCGAAGCGCGGAGAAGTGGTAGTTTTGGACCTCGCCAACCCTTCTTCTGCCCCTGCCATCTACAATTGACCGATGCACGCACCTGTGACACCCGGCCTCAGCCGCGTCCTGGCCCTCGATGTCGGCGCGAAAAGAATCGGGGTTGCCGTTTCTGACCCGCTGGGCATCACCGCCCAGGGGTTGGATACGATCCAGCGTCAGAACAAACGCCGCGATCTGGAGGCCCTGGCACGAGTGCTGGCGAAATACGAAGTGCGGGAGATTGTGGTCGGCCTGCCCCTGCGCTTAAGCGGCGCGGAAGGAACTCAATCGGGAAAGATGCGCCGGTTCGCCGACGATCTGCACGCTCATTTTGGCTTGACCGTCCATCTATGGGACGAGCGTTGGACCTCAACCGAAGCCAACCGCCTGCTGCGCGAAACCGATCTTTCGATCAAGAAACGGGGGCAAGCGGTTGACCGGATGGCAGCGATTTTGATTCTGCAATCCTGGATGGAAGCGCACCCCGCCCGCTAGAGCGCACAGTTGCTGTGGCCACTGGCAGCTGCCGAGCTGCGCTCGGCTTGGACAGCCGAGGGCGGCTGTCCCTACGCGAATCTGGTCAGGAGGCTAATTCAGAGATTTCGGGGAAGCGCAGATTACACTTTATCAGCGCCTTGGTGAGCGCCTGTTCAATCAGACTTTCGTCGCAGTTGCGCGAGATGGCGATTTCACTGACGAGCAAATAGCGGGCACGCTCCAGCATCTTTTTCTCGCGGAAGGAGAGCGATTTACCCTGTGCCAGGATCAGCAGGCTTTTCAGCACCGCCGCCACGTCCGTGAGCGACCCGGTGCGCATGCGATCGGAATTCTCTTTGAACCGGTCTTTCCAGTCGGCGGCGTTAATGCATTCGCCGGACGATAGGTAATCCACAATCTTCTCGATTTCGCCGTTCCGCACGACCGCACGCATCCCGACGCTGTTGACATTGGCGAACGGAACCATCACCTTCAGGCTGCTGGCCGCGATTTTCAGCAGATAGAACTTCTCGACGGTGGTTCCCATGGTTCGGCTGCTGATTTGTTCGATGATTCCTACGCCGTGGTTGGGGTAAACGACCTTATCGCCGATGTGGAAAACGCCGTTACCAATCATGGAGGGGCCCTCGCCCGAGGGTGCTGGAACTTCTCTCAGTCTAGCTGAGCGCTGCAAACAAGGCAATCGAGAAGCGCTTTGGGCATTGCCCCCATAGCCACCGATCCCCAACGGACTCGACGAGTCCTGGGTTAAGTCATTTCAGTTGAGTGGGTTGGCTCCAGAATCGGCGCGTTGGGCGGAGAAGTGACGCGTCTGAGTTGATCGGGCGCCAAAGTGCCACTCCGAATGCCTGAGGGTTATAATGCCCAAAGCAATGACGGAGCAGATCAAGAAGAAACTTCGGGATGAGCTGAACACGCTCGAGTACGAACTGGCCCACGACATCCCCAGAGAGCTCAAAAAGGCCGTGGCCATGGGCGATCTCAGCGAGAACGCCGAGTATCACATGGCCAAGCAGCGCCAGGAGTATCTGAAGGCGCGGGTGCGTCAACTCGGTAAGCGCCTTGCCGACCTGTCGCTGATCAATATGAACAACATCCCCAAGGATAAAGTCGGCCTCGGCTCGACCGTGACCATCTTCGACGGCACCAAGAATGAAGAAATGGAATACCAGCTCGTGACCAGCGAAGAGTCCGACGTGGCCGCGGGCAGGATTTCCACCACCTCCCCGATCGGGCGCGCGCTGCTGAATAAGAAAGTTGGCGACACTGCCATGGTCGTCACCCCCGGCGGAAGCCGCGAAATGGAAATCCTGAAGCTCTCGACCATGCACGATCTCGCGGAAGCCAAGCTGGCGGAACTGGAAGCGGAGCCGGAAGTGGAACCGGAGAGGGAAACGGAATGAGCTGCACTACTGCGGGTTGGATCATGATGGGGCGGAACAAAACAGGTCGGATCCTATGACGTGGACCAGCGGAGTCGGTCGCGCCTGCGGTGTGCTGCTCGACGCCATCGTCCGCCTGCTCGCGCTCTCCCGCATCAATCCCAACGCCCTGACTTTGATGGGACTGCTGGTCAACACCTATGCCGCGTTTTTGTTTGGATACGCCAATGGCGATAACCAGCGCCGCATGTTTTTCTACGCTGGCCTGGTCATCATCGGATCGGGATTCTTCGACTTGGTGGATGGCCGTGTCGCCCGCCTCTCGAACCAGGTTACGCGTTTCGGCGGATTTTTTGATTCCATCGTCGACCGCTACAGCGATGCGTCACTTTTCCTGGGACTGCTGGTTTTTTACGGGCGTGGCAACCGGTTCTTTTACGTGGTGCTGGCCGCGCTGGCCATGATCAGCGCCATCATGGTGAGTTATGCGCGGGCCCGCGCGGAATCGCTTATCGGCTTGTGCAAGGTCGGCTTCATGGAGCGGCCCGAACGTCTGGTGCTGCTGATCATCGGCGCGCTGTTCAATGTCATGGCCCCGGTGCTCTGGGTGATCGCCGTGCTCTCGACGATTACTGTAATTCACCGCGTCGTTTACACCTGGCAGCGGACGACGGAGATGGACGCTCGCACGCGGGCCGCGTAGGCGATTGAGCGGCAGACGCAAGAAACCAGCCCCGCTGAGTTCAATTGGCTGCAGCGAAATGTGCGCGCAGATCCTCGGCGACCCGCTCTGGTGACCGATCCACGGCCGCTTCCCAGTGCAAGCGCTCCATGTGCATGGCGTCGCTCCGGTAATACGGAAGCATCGCCGTGCGCGTGATCATCGACAGATGTACGCGCCAACCACGCGAGTTGGCCAGCGGCCCGGAGTAGAGCGCCAGGTTGAAGCTGTTGTATCCCGCCAATTCGTACCACTGGAGGACGCGTGAGATACCGGTGGAAAGTGAATTCAGGTCGTCCTCCGTGAGGTCGAGCAAGGTTTCACAGCCCGGAACAACGGCCTGGACTTCGTTGAAGCCGATTGGAGCAAAAGCCGTGATCCAAGCGGTCCGGCCAATTCGGGCTACGAAGCGCAGCCCTCGGGCCTTTTCGGTTTCCGCCAGGTCGTCCCAATACGTTCGGCCTTGGGCAGTCCAGTAAGCGAGACTGGCGTCGCGCTGCAAGCGCATAAGAGTTGTAGGGTGAGGATCGAGATATACCTGTGCGTGCGGATGCGGTAACGACCCGCCCGATGGATAGAGGTAATTTATGTTGTAGGCGCAGTTCTCGGCTCTCGGATCGAAAGCATGCACCTTCCGGACATACTCCACAGCAACTGCGAGGTTGTCCACCAGCAGTTGCGGCGTGAACCCGGTCAATGCCAGCCAGTGCCGCTCGGAGAAAACCGCGACCGCAGCATACTGAGAGTAAGGAACGAGGTTGGGAAACAACACCGATTCTCCCCGCTCCAGTCGTCCGCCGTGGTCAATCGGCGCCAACACTTTGGGAGTGACTCTGTGGATTCGATCGGGGCAGAACGGGCAGCCCGGGTCAGGGGCTTGAAGCGGAGCGAGTGCGCCCTCATCCGCCTTCGAGAGTACGACACCTTGGGCAATTCGAGACGTGGTCCCCAGCAGCGGGTCAAACCGGACCTCCAGAGACTTCCTCACCTCTGCTCCATCGGGCGAGAGAAAACTGGCCGTAATTTGTTCCGAGCGGAACCGGATTGGGCTGGTCTTGTCTTCTCGGTTCACATCGAAATCCTGGTCCAAAGACTAGCTCCTCGAGCACAGAATCTTCCCACATCTGACGATGGATCGGGGCGCTTTTTTCTGGAAACCGGCGGCCCCGAAATCGTCCGCTTGTCGAACCCCACACTTTTCGAGTGCTAGACTAATTCCCGCAACTTTTCTTCGGAGTCTGAAAGTGCCAACCAATCCCGTTCTAGTCGTTCACGGCGGCGCCTGGGCCATTCCCGACGACATGGTCGAGGCGCACCTCAACGGTGTGCGCAATGCCGCCGCTGCTGGATGGCGCGTGCTCGAACGCGGCGGTTCGGCCCTCGACTCGGTCGAAGAAGCCGTGGTCGTTCTCGAGGATGACGAGACCTTCGACGCCGGCCGCGGCAGTTTCCTGAATCGTGACGGCAAGGTGCAACTCGACGCTTTCATCATGGACGGCGCAACCCTGCGCGGGGGCGGCGTCGGTTGTGTCGAGCGCCTGCGCAACCCGGTTCGCGCCGCCCGTAAGATTCTCAGCGACAGCCCGCACGTCTATTTCGTGGCCGCGGGCGCCGAACGTTTTGCCGCTGAGCACGGCATAGCTCTCTGCCGCAACGAAGATCTCGTCATCCCTCGCGAGGTGGAGCGCTTGCGCGAATATCAGGCGCAAGAGTCAACCCACGGCAATGATCTGTTCGCGCCCGCTATTTCGCATGACACCGTCGGAGCCGTAGCCCTCGACCGCGATGGCAATATCGCAGCCTCCACTTCAACCGGGGGCACGCTCAATAAAGCTCCTGGGCGGCTGGGAGACTCTTCGCTCATCGGATGCGGGTGCTATGCCGACAATCTCAGCGCTGCCGCTTCCACCACCGGATGGGGCGAACCCATCATGAAACTGGTGCTGGCGAAGTGGGCGGCGGATCGCGTCGAATCCGGGAGTTTGCCCGAGTGGGCGGCGAAGGAAGCGATGAACTATCTGAAGCAACGTCTCAACGGCCACGGCGGCATCATTTTGTTGGACGCGCAGGGCCGGTTGGGAATCGCGCACAACACTCCACGCATGGCCTGGGCGCTCCGTACCACGCAGGAACAGGAAGCCGGGATTACACGCAACAGTTGAGGCATCCGTCGCGATTTTAGAAGAATTCCCAAGGTGTGCGTAATTTTCACACATCCATAATGCACCCGTAACATTCCTCATCCGCCCTTAACATTCCTGGTTTATTCATTCGGTGGTTCCACCTTCTCGATTTTTCGCACGTAGTCTCGCCGTCTTGCGCTTTCAACAACCGAAACGATCGCAACTTTGGAGGACCACCGTTATGAAGATCACGAGTTTCCTTCGCGGCGCGGGTTTAGCGGCGCTTCTGGCCGTGACCAGCTTCGCGTTCGCTCAAATTCTACCGACAGGTGCAAGCATCACGCCGAACGCAGCTCCGGGTTCGGTATTTGTACCTTTGACAACTTCCTTGCCGGACTTTCCGGTTTACACGCCGGATGGCGCCGAGACCACAGCCATTAGCCCGGACGGCAAAACTTTGCTGATCCTGACCAGCGGCTACAACCTGATGGAGGACTCCAGCGGCAGCTATACAGGGACGGACTCCGGCGAGTTTGTTTTCGTTTATGACATCTCGACGCCCAGTACGCCGGTGCAAACGCAGGTCGTATTCCTTTCAGACTACGACGAAACCTTCGACGGGATCGTGTGGGCCACGAACGGTTCCGCATTCTATGTCGGAGGCGGAGGCGACGACGTTGTTCACACGTTCACGGTTCAAGGCGGTCTGTGGGCGGAATCCGGCACGCCCATTGCGCTCGGCCATTTCGGCGACCTCATGTCAAAGGAGACCGAAACCGGTCCGACCGCCGCTATTCTCGGCATCACCGCCGATGGCAATACGCTTTTTGTGGCGAACCATGAAACCGACTCGATCACCTCGGTTGACCTCGTCCACGGCGCGGTTCTCCAGGAGTACGATCTGCGTCCCGGCATCATCAATCCAGCGCAAACCGGTGTCCCGGGCGGAGAGTTCCCATACGGAATCGCCGTCGCGGGCAGCACGGTTTACGTCTCCAGCGTTCGCGACCGCGAGATCGATGTGCTGAGTTTCACCGGCGGCGTTCTAACCCTGACCACCCGAATTCCCGTCGCCGGCAACCCGGAGAGGATGGTGCTCAATGCCGCCCAAACCAAGCTCTTCGTGGTGGCGGCCAACTCCGACGCGCTGATCATCATTAATACCGCGAGCAATAAAGTGGTGAGTCAAGTTAACACCAGCGCGCCGGCAGGCGTTCTCGGCAACGGGAAAACGGTGCCCAAGGGGAGCAATCCCAACAGCGTCACCCTTTCGCCCGACGAGAGCACTGCCTATGTCACGAACGGCGGCACCAACTCAGTGGCGGTCATCAAGCTCACTGGCAAGACGCCCTCGGTTGCCGGACTCATCCCCACTGGCTGGTATCCCAATTCCGTCAGCGTCAGCCCCGATGGTTCCACTCTGTACGTCGTGAACGCTAAAAGCGTGGAAACTGCGAATCCGCTGAACTGCCGCTACATCAATAACAATCCCGGCGGCGGCTTCGGCTCGGCCTGCAACTTGGCTGCACAGGATGGTTCCGGCAACCAGTATGCGTGGCAGAACGAGTACTCTGGCTTCCTGACACTGCCCGTTCCGAGTGCCGTTCAGCTCGCTACGCTTACCGGCCAGGTCGCGCAGAACAACGGCTTCAACTTCCAGTTGAGCCCGAGCGACATTGCGACCATGACGTTTCTGCAACAGCACATTCAACACGTCGTTTACATCGTGAAAGAAAATCGTACCTTCGACCAGGTCCTCGGTGACCTCACCAACGGGGCCAACGCGGATCCGGCCTATACCCAATTCCCGGCCTCCGTCACGCCGAACTTCCACAACTTTGCCAACCAGTTTGTGACCTTCGACAACTTCGACGACAGCTCGATGGTGAGCATGGACGGCTGGCAGTGGTCGCTCGCCGCACGCGCTCTCGATATGAACGAGAAGTGCGTTAAAGTCAACTACGGCAAGGGCGGCTGCCAGTACGATAGTGAAGGCACGGCCCGCGACATTAACGTGGCGATAACCGGCGTCTCCGCTCGCCAGGCAGAGCAACCGCTCTATCCGCCCGATCCGAACCTGCTGCCCGGAAACGCCAACGAAGTCGAAGCCGACGGCCCCGATGGGGAAGAAGGCGCGGGCTATCTCTGGGATGCCGCGCTCAAGGCTCACCTCACCGTTCGCAACTACGGGTATTACACCGATCTGGGTGCTTTGGATGTACGCGAAGCCCTTGGCGAAATCAGTCCCACTCTCGCCTATCCTTGCTCCACGAAGCCTCCGACCCAGGTGGCGTGGCCGGCGAAGAAGGCGTTGCTCAACCGCACCGATACCTGCTTCTGGCCCTTCGATCAGAGCTACCCCGACTTCTTCCGCTACGCGGAGTGGGCACGGGAATTTGACAACCAGGTCAAGAGCAACAGATTCCCCAATCTGGTTTTGCTGCGCTATGATCACGACCACTTCGGCAACTTCAGCACCGCCAGTTTCGGTGTGAACACGCCGGAACTTCAGATTGCCGACGACGACTACGCGGTAGGACTGACGGTCGATAAGATTGCCCACAGCCCCTACGCCAACAACACGCTCATCTTCGTGATCGAAGACGATCCCCAGGATGGCGCGGACCACGTCAGTGGCGACCGCAGTCTTGCGTTCATCATCGGACCGTATGTGAAGCAGGGCGGCGCGGTCGTCTCCAAAACCTACTCGACGGTCACCATGCTCCGGACCATCGAAGGGGTCCTGGGCCTGCCCCAACTCAGCGTGCATGATGCGGGTGTTCCGCCCATGACGGACGCCTTCAACATCTCACAAGCGAGCTGGACCTATTCCGCCACCCCCTCCAGCTACCTCTACGGCACTTCGCTTCCGATTCTGAACAAGTACGTTCGGAACCCCAACGCCATACCGCATCCCACGCACGACGCGGCCTGGTGGGAAGCGCAAACCAAGGGCATGGACTTCAGCCAGGCAGACCGGATCCCGACAGAGAAATTCAACCGGATCCTCTGGAAGGGCATGATGGGTGGCAAACCCTATCCCGCGTTGAAGCCTGCCCAAAAACCACAGCCGGAGACAAAAGAAGTCAGCAAGAACGGCTCTGAATAGACCCAGAGTCGCAGTCCAGCAAGCATTCCCGGCTGTCCACTGACTAAATTGGACAGCCGGTTTGTTTGAATTGATAATACCTAAAGACCGATCGGGTAAATTTATCGAATCCGCCGTTCCTCGGCACTTTCCTTGGTAATCCAGGTCGACCCTAGGCTGCGGATGCGGAGCGTTCACGATTTTTCGGCTGTCTCAAACGAGAGCCGCCAGGTAAAGGATTCCAGCCATGAAAAGGGTCGGTTACATCCTGCTTCTACTCTTCGGTGCCCTTTCCGTGAAAGGGTATTCTCAGAGTGTGGTGACGACCGGAGCCGTGCGCGGCGTGGCCAGCGACATCTCGGGCGCTTCGGTTGCGGGTGCCACCGTCGTTCTTCTAGCACGTAGTACCGGCCAGAGATCGACGCGGATAACCAACGATGCGGGTCTCTTCGTTTTCCCCTCTGAGCCCGTGGGACCCTACAGCCTGGAAGTGACTGCTGCCGGGTTCCGCAAGGAACTCGTGGAAGGAATCTATGTGCAGGTCGGGCAGCCGACCACGATAAACGTCAGTCTCCAGCCGGGGGCGGGCAGCGAGTCGATCACGGTCATCGGCGAATCCCCTCTGCTGCGGACGGAAGATTCTGACCAGAGCTCCGTAGTGAATCGTGACCTCCTTGACGGTCTGCCCCTGAGTGGAAGGCGGTTTCTCGATCTCGCGCTGCTGGTTCCCAATGCCACGCCCGACGGCGATTCCGGCCTGGTGAGCTTCGCGGGCGAACAAGGCGGCGAAGATACAGGCTACGCCAACGGCAATGGCGCCAATTCCTTTACCGTGGATGGCGCCAGCGCCACCAGCAACTACTTCGGCAACGCCCGCGGCGGCGAGAAAGTCCCGTATATCTTTGGCGAGAATGCCATTGAAGAGTTCCAGGTTGCGGTCACCCCGTATCGCGCGGATTACGGCGGAGCGGCCACTGGATTTGTGAACGTGGTGACGCGCTCCGGGGCTGACACGATCCACGGCGGCGGTTTCTACTACAACCGCAATTCCGGAACCGGCGCGAACGACGCCATCGACAAGGAATACGGCTTTTCGCGGCCGGTTGACATTCTGCAGCAGTTCGGTGGCAGCGTCGGGGGCCCCATCGTCTCTCATCGGGCCTGGTACTTTGTCGATTACGAGCAACAGCGCCGCAAGAACCCCATCACCGCCATTAACACCGGGTTCACGAACCTGGGCCAGGACTTGTTGGACAACTTCGGCATCCCCAACGGCACCCCGCTTCCCGCGCCCGATACAACTCCCAATAATCCGTTTCCCGTTCCCAGCGGGATCTCACAGCCCGATGCGGCCAATCCTGTCTATCTGCAAGATGTGGCCAATGCGCTGTATGCCATCCAGTCGAACACGGGAGTTCAATCCCGCTTCGGCAACGACTGGTCGCTGTTTTCCAAAATTGATTACCGCGATGCGAAAGACGACCGCTTCTACCTCAGCCTGAACTGGAACCGCTTCGATTCTCCCAACGGCTTTATTCTCGGCACGCAGACGGCGCTCTTCGGCAAAAGCACGCTGGCCAACGCCTTCGTCCGCGATTACCACGCCAGCGCCGGCTGGAGCCACGCTTACGGCAGCAATCTGCTCAATGAACTGCATGCCAGTTTCTCGCGCGACGACCAGTTTTCCACGCCGACCGGGCAGTTGAATCCATTTCTTCCGACCGCCGATCTGGAAGGGAACATTTCGGACTTTCAACTCGGCAACGCCGGTTTTGCCGGCGGACGCACCGACGAAGCCATCTGGCAGGTCTCCGATCACGTGAGCTACGTGCGCGGCAAACACACCTTGAAATTCGGAGTCGAGTACACCCGCACCCACCTCACCGACTTGGCTTTCGGCGGCTTCGATCCCGACGCGCAACAGCAGAACGGGACCTTCCGCGGCACGTACAGCTTCTCCAGTCCCCAGAATTTTGCCTTGGGCATTTACGACAGCTATTTTCAGAGTACGGGCCAACCAAAGTTTTCTTTCAACGTCCCTTATTATGGATTTTATTTTCACGACACCTGCCAGGTTCGACCAGGGCTCACGCTGGAGTTAGGATTGCGCGAAGATTTCCAAGTCTATCCACAGCCCAGCGAGAATCCTGCATTCCCGTTGACCGGCCAATTTCCCAACCAGTATCGGCGCATCGCGCCGCGCTTCGGATTCGCTTGGCAGCCGCTGGACAAGACCGTAGTCCGCGGCGGGTTCGGGAAGTTCTATGAGAACCTCAACGGCTTGAATTACCGCAACTCGGTGGTCTCCAATGGATTGCTGTCGCAACAAGCTTCAGTCTCGCTCGCTTACGACCCCACGCTCGCCCCCAACCAGCAGGTCGCTGTCTTTCCCCATCAGGTCTCCGATCCTTCGCTATTCTCGGAGCCCGACATCTCGCTGGTCGCCCCGAATTTCAAATTCGCTTATATCCTGCAGGGAAGTTTGCAGGTCGAGCGCGAGATCCTGCCGGATACCGTCGTCACCATCGGAACAACCTGGACGCATGGCGTTAACTTGGAGTCTTCAAGCGCCTACGATCTAAATCTGAATCCGCCCACGGGCACAACGACCTATATTCTGTGCCCGTCGGGGGACCCTAGCCAGTGCGCCGGCGGTAAATTGGTAGTGCTCCCCAATCTTGACTCGGGCCTTTTGACCGAGGGACGCATCACTTCCGCGTTCCAGCAAATTAACGCGCTGATCTCCCCCGGAATCAACAACTACAATTCGCTATTCATACAAGTACAAAGGCGCTTTCGCCACGGACTGGCGTTTCAAACCGCCTATACGTTTTCAAAAAACATGATGTCGCGAGGGGTCGATTTCAATAACCAGTTTGACTTCAGCGACACACACTCGCCGTACTTACTCGATCAGCGCCATCGCCTTTCCATCGCCGCCGTCTACGAACCCAACGTAGGAGCCAATTTGCGCGATGGATTTCTGCGCGCCGCTCTCTCGGATTGGACTCTCAGTACCGTGATGCAATTCGCCTCCGGGCGCCCGTACGCAGCGTTGATCGATGTCGCCTGTCCGGCTCCCGATGTGTGCAACAGCTTGAACAACACCGCCGCCCTGCAGGCCACCGCCAACTCCGCTCTTGGCATCAACTCCGGCAGCCCGAGTCCGTTCGCCGGACTGGATTCTTTCTACGGACCCTGGACCGAGCAAATCGATCTCGGATTGGCGCGAAGATTCAAAGTGACGGAGCGCCACGCCGTCTCCTTGCAAGCGCAAGTGTTCAACGTGATGAACCATGCCAACTATTACGTCCAGAACGGCAATGGAGTGAGTTACCTGCAATACAGCCCGATTGGGAGTAACTGCGGCGACGGAGCAACCCAATACCAGCAGTGCTACCTCGTGCCCAATTCTGGCTTTGGACAGCTTCAAGTCATCAACGCCCTCAATGGGCCGCGCGTGATGCAGTTCGCGCTCAAGTGGACGTTCTAGCAGTTTGCGGAAAAACTGCGCGTGTGGTGACGGGGCTCCGCCCCGTTTCTGCGCGCCGCGGGAAAGTTTGTGAACGCATGGCTTCGGGAAGGGAACCGCGTGAGCCGTGCTCACGGCCAGCACGAACGGGAAGGGCACGGCTTTACAGTCTGCTGAAAAGTCTGTTTCTCATCGGACGGGAAGGGCACGAGTTCCACTCGTGCCGTTAAGCCGCTGAAAATGTGTCCGCGCTTTAGCGCCTGAGGTACGTCTCTTGCGCCCGCAATTGGTTTTCAGCAAACTCCTAGAATTCCACATGCGCTCGCAGCGTCGGCACCACCACCGGCCCACGGTCGCGGTTGTAACCGGGGTCGTTGATGTGTTGCACTCCCGGAGCAATATAAATTCCGCGCCAAACGTGCGCTGTGTAATACGATTCGACGATGTTCTCCCGGCCGTAGCGCAGTCCTCCATCGCCGAGCAGGAAACCGAGCCCGCCGTCCGCCAGGTACACCTGGTGGTCCTTCTTGATGCCGTTCGATACGAAGGCAATGCCGGCGCGGTCTTGCTTGCGATGCCAGAGCGCGCCATTCGCCCCGATGCCCTGATTGAAGGTCGAATCGATCTCGGTGTAGGCAAAAGACTCAGTTCTTCCGTCGTCCCAACCCCAGCGGGCATACGCTGTGAAGTTTCGCGCAAGGTTCTGTTCCAGGTTTATGCCGAAGCCATACTTGCGCGTGATGTGCCAGGGGTGGTTGTTGATGTCAGGGACGACGTGGTCTCGCTCGGCTTGGGCGATTTGGTCGCGGTAGATGCCCATATTGGCGTAGTTCGTGTATGCGAGCAGCCGCAGTACGCCGGATTTTTTCGGGATGACGCCGTGGCGCAGCTCATATTCCCAATTTTCCGCATGAACCTGCCATGGCCGCCACACGAGATCAATGCCGTTCGCGACTTTCGGCATGAGCCCCTCGGCGAAGCGAAATCCCCAGTTGCGGTCTTCGTAATCGCCGGTGAAGCCGACGGTATAGCCGCGAGTGTCGGCGGCGTAGTCATAAGCGCCGTTTTGGTCCACGGACCAGTTCATGAATTGAAAATGGGTGTCGGCGCCGACCGAGTTGACGTCAAAGAAATCCGGCAGGCTGAACTTGCCGAAGCGGATTTCCAAGCGGCGTCGCGGCAACTCGTCGAACAGTGACAGAAAGGTGCGTTGGTTCTCGACTTTGTCCGTACTCAGCGCGAACACCTTGTGGATCATGCCCCGCCCCAGATACGGCGCCTTGCTCAACAGCGGATTGCGGACGATGTCCAGGTCGGTATTTCCCGCCAGGCCCAGGCCGGTGCTGAGCGCCGCGCCGCCGGCTTCTTCGATGTCCACCAGAAGTTCGGTGGAATTGTTGAGCCGCACACCGGTGTAGAGCGTCATGACGCGCGAAGTGGCTTTGTCATAATGGGAACTAAGGCTGTTGGGCCCGCTGTAGTCGGCGTGAAAATCGGGATGAGCCTGGAAGATGAAGTTGGCCTGCCCGGACAGCCAGAATCGCGTGCTCTTGAAATGCGGAAACATCGCTTCCGGATCGGCACCGACCTCGCTGGATGCGCTGGCCGGATCGTCCGCGCCTGGGGGCGCGGGAGCGGCAGTTTGGGTGGAACCGGAGGCGGTTTGCGACTGCCCCCGGAGGGCGGGAACAGCGACGCCCAGCACGAGGGCCAGCACCAGCACGAGGTCCCGGAGGGCGGTGCGGCATTCGTCGGCCCGGTTCATGATGAAACAGTCCATAATGAAAATGAATTTCAATTTCAATATCATGAGAACAAACTAACTGGCTGTCGCCGCCCTCAGCCACGCCTCCCGTCACCTTTGGTTGTGATTGCAATCACGCTGGCAAATCGAGTTCACCAGTATCCGTCTGTCCGGTTAATAGAACATTACAGATGCGTCCTCGGGCTGGGCCGCCAGCTTTTCATGGGGACTGTATTCACGCCCGTTCATTCGTGCCCATAAGGATCCGATGGGTTAACGTAAGCATACCATAGAGAATTAACCATAGTTAATAAAGGACGGATTCCGATACAATGGTTCAGTTTGAAAAACACATCCCCCTCAGCGACTAAAGCCGCGATTGATTTTGCGGCTTACGGCGCGGCTGAAGCCGCGCCCTTTCAAAACAGAGTCAAGTGAGCGGGCGGGTTCGACACCGGCAAGAATCGCGCTGGGCGAGTGCGTCAGGCGGATGCCGAGGGGCTCTGGGGAAATTAAAAAGGACAGCCCGGAGCCCCCCAAGGCCGTCCCAATAACCCTCCCGGTTAGAAGGGCAACTGGTGTCAAGATAGCCAGGAGAGATTGCGAGAACGTTGCAATTTCGTGAAAGTACCATGAATTCGATACAGTCTCGCAACGTCCGGGATCAGTTATATTGATCGAAGACTTCCGATGTTAGCTGCCGCCGTGGAGGTAATGATGGCCCGCAAGACAGAACAATCCCGCAAGCTGCAGAAACGCGCCGAGCTGTTGATCCCCGGAGGAGTGAACTCTCCGGTACGCGCCTTCCGCAGCGTGGGATGTGATCCGCTCTACATCGTGCGGGGCCAGGGTTCACACATTTGGGACGCCGACAGCAACGAATATGTGGACTACATCGGCTCCTGGGGGCCGCTCATTCTGGGACACGCCGCGCCCGCCGTGATCGAGGCGGTCATCGCGGCGGCGCGTAAGGGCACCAGTTTCGGAGCTTCTACTCCCGCTGAAGCGGATCTCGCCGAGCTGGTAATTTCCGCTTTTCCACACATGCAAAAAGTTCGCTTCGTGAGTTCGGGAACCGAAGCGACCATGTCGGCCATTCGTCTGGCGCGCGGGTATACGAAGCGCAAATACATCGTGAAGTTTGAGGGCTGCTATCACGGGCATTCCGACGCGCTCCTGGTGAAGGCTGGTTCCGGCGTTGCCACGCTGGGCATTCCGGGCTCGGCCGGCGTACCGGAGGAATTCACGCAGTTCACGCTCGCCTTGCCCTACAACGATACCGGCGCGCTCGAGCAGGCTTTCGAGAAATTCAAGCATCAGATTGCCTGCGTCATTGTGGAGCCGGTGGTAGGCAACATGGGCTGCGTGCCTCCGGCGCGCGGGTACCTGGAAGCTCTGCGCGCTATCACTGCGCACGATAAGGCGCTGTTGATTTTCGACGAGGTCATGACCGGATTCCGACTGGCCTTCGGCGGCGCGCAGGAACTCCACGGGATTCAACCCGATCTCACGACTATGGGCAAAATCATCGGCGGAGGTTTGCCCGTGGGCGCTTACGGCGGACCGAGCGAAATCATGGATCTAGTTGCGCCGCTCGGGCCGGTGTATCAGGCCGGAACGCTCTCTGGGAATCCGCTGGCAATGGCCGCCGGTTTCGCCACGCTAAGCTATCTGCGCGAGCACAAGGATGTTTATCCCAAACTCGACAAGCTCGCCGGAGAAGTAGTCGCCGGAGTAGCGGCCGCAGCCAAAGATGCGGGCGTGACCATGTGCCACAACCGAGTCGGCTCGATGTTTACGTGGTTTTTTGCAAAAGGTCCGGTCACCGACTGGACGTCTGCGGCCAAATCCGACACCGTAGCCTTCGGACGCTTTTTCCGGGCTATGCTCGAAAACGGAATCTACTTGCCGCCTTCGCAATTCGAAGCCGCATTCCTGGGCGCGGCCCACAACGAACGCGACGCGCAGCAAACGATCGCCGCAGCCAGGCAAGCATTCGCAACGGTGGCCGCGTAAGAGAGTTGTCAGCCCTCAGCCATCAGCTTTCGGCAGACAGTTCGCATCTCTTCCACCGTCACAAAATCGTACCCTTCGTCCTTATAACGACAGATCAGATTCTCTGACGCAATCACCGTCTGCGCGCGATCTGCGCCCATGGCGCGATATCCGCCATCGTGCAGCAGAATTACATCGCCGCCGCGCATCTGGCGCACGACTTTGCTCTCAATCACTGCGGCGGGCGGGGCATTCCAGTCGTATCCGGTCACATTCCACATCACTGTCTGTAGTTCGAGTTCATGTGCCACTCGCAGCGTCGCTGGCCGTCTTCCTCCAAACGGTGGACGAAACAAATTTGAATGCTCGCCGATTGCGTCCTGCAAAGCCTGATGGCAGTCGACAAGCTGAATGCGCGTCTGCCCTTCAGATTCGAAGGTTAGAAGCGGATGCGTGAATGTGTGATTGCCGATGACGTGTCCTGCCTGCGCTACCGCGCGGGCAATCTCTGGGCGCTGCTGCACGTAACGGCCGATCATGAAGAAAGTCGCGCGCACGCTGTGCTTTGCCAGCACATCTAGCAGCTTCAACGTGTGCGGATCGTTGGGGCCATCGTCGTAGGTCAAAGCGATTTGCTTGCTGCCGCGGACCCCGCGGGCAAACGTCTTCCCATACCACTGGCCCGTCGGCGACATGGTCTGGTACCCAACCGCCGAAGCGGCGGCAGCAGCCGTCGTCAGTCCAATCAGACCGGGGAGCATGAGGAGATTCTAGCGCGTCGTTCGCTTTTCGCTGTTCGTCGTTCGCAAACCCGCTCCAGACGCGAACAGCGAACGACGATTAGCGAACGACGGAATTCCACAATTGCACATACGCCCGAAGCCATATATTCTGCTTTGCAGTTCTCCACGAACAATCCATGGCCAATCTTTTCGAGCTTCCCCGTTACATTGCGGTTGAAGGCCCCATACGCGTGGGGAAGAGCACGCTGGCGCGGGTTCTGGGCGAGCGTTTGGCGGCCCAGCGTGTGGTTGAGCCGGAGGACAATCCATTTCTAAAAGCGTTTTATGAAGGCGAGTCCGGCGCCGCCTTCCAGGCCCAGTTGACATTCCTGATTCGCCGCTTCGAGCAACTACGCGGGCTCGATCTGGGGCCGCGGTCCAATAAGACAGTGGTTTCCGATTACATTTTTGAAAAAGACAAGCTCTTCGCCTGCCTGAACCTCAACGATCAGGAACTCGATACCTACAATCGCTACTTCAATTATTTCCGCGAGCAACTTCCCACGCCCGATCTCGTGATCTACCTGCAGGCCACGCCTGAAGTGCTGAAGAAGCGGCTGAAGAAAAAGAATGTGGCCGGCGAGAAGGCCATCAGCGAGGATTACCTGATGGAAGTCGTCAAGGCCTACGAACATTTTTTCTTTCACTACACGCAGTCCGACCTGCTGATCGTGAACACCTCCGAGATCGACTTCGTGGACCGCAACGAAGACCTGCAGGAGCTGCTGAAGAAGGTCTCCGCGCCGATCAAGGGCACACAGTATTTCCTGCCGCTGGGCGGCCAGGAAGCGGCCAGCGCGTAGGTTGCGGCCAGGCTAGACAATCGCAAACTGAGGTTTTCAGCGGTCGGTCAGGCCATCAGTTGGAAACCGGCTTCTCCGCGGTCGGCAAAGGTTCCTTCCGCTTCTCTTCGGAGTCCACGGAAAACAGCATGTAATGATCGAAGCTGTGACTGCGATAGTACCGGTGCTTTCGAAAATCAAGGAAAATTTCCGCCTTCTGCGGAAGCCACAATTCCGTTTTCTTCCCCGGGAACTGGACCGGCCCGTACTCCACGATTTGTTGCTCGTTTCGCAACTGGATCTGCGGCATGGGATTAATAAGTTCGGACTCGATCCGCACAATCTGAAATTTATCGGCCGTAATCCAAGCGCGGCCTTTCAACCGCAACGAATAGATGTCACCGCCCACCCTGTAATCGTGCATGCGGGCGGGGCGGTCCTCGCGCTGTTTGAAGTGGACCAGCCACGAGGCTTGATTATTCCATCGTCCCAGGCCCTCGCACTCCATCTCAAAGTTGTCGCGCATATCGGGGTGAAACACCAGGGCCAGCGTGGCAAATCCGCCGCTCGCGATCTTGTCGGGAAAGTCATTATGCGTAAGCGGCTCAGAGCGGTCTTCGTCCACTGATAGAAACCCCGGCTTTTCCTCCGAGATAGAAGCCGTGTAGTTGTAATTACGAGTTTCCCTGGTCGCGGGATTCCCCAACTCATCCATCTGCTGGTGCAGCAGATGTTCGATTGCTCCAATGCGCGAGACGTCGTCCACCAATTCTTTTACGCGCTCACCCGACTTCTCGATAACCTCCGCATACGGGCAGGCCACTCCCAGCGCGACCGACGGCCGGACGTAATCGATGCCCGGCGGCTGCCACGTCTTCACCGCCAACTGCACGTCGGGCGAGGCCAGCAACGGATCAACGCCCGTCAAAGGCGGTGCGATCTTACGCGCGCTCTCGGTATTGCGCGCCGGATCGGCGGCACGTTGCTCAACCGTTGCAATCAACTCGCGCGCCTGGGGAACCATCGGGTTATTCGGCGAATCCTGGACAAAAGCCTTGAGCGCCTTGACCCCTTCCGGGATCTTTCCCAAATTCACCAACGCCTGGCCCAAAATCAGGTTCGCAATGTTAGCGTCGGCTTTTCCGCTTTCCAGGGCCAATTCCGCTTGCTGCTGCGCCGGCGCGTACCTCCGCTGCTTAAGATAAGCATCCGCGAGCAGGTCATGCCCCATCCATAGATTGGGATTGATTTCAACTGCCTTCTCCAGCGCGGCTGCCGCCGCGGGATAGTCCTGCTGCATCAGGTTCACGCGACCTAGTAAGATCATCGCCGGTGCGTGGTGGGGACTAAGTTTGGCAGTATTCTCCAGATAACTCTTGGCTCGAATTAAATCTTTCTCCTGATACGACAGGTAGCCCAAGAGATAGCTCAGGTCTGGATTCGAGGGCGCCAGCTTGTCGGCTGCGTCCAATTTCTTTCTCGCATCCTTAAAGTTGCCGGACTTGAGCGCAGAAACGGCCTGCTTGGTTTCTTTGCGCGCCTTGGCGGGCATCCCTTCCTCGGACACGTTGAGGTCCACGGCCGCGGGATCGCGGTGCATGGTAATTTCGACGCGATTGGTGCTGTTCGCCGTAATGAGCTGAAGATTTTTTTTCTCGCTCAAATATCCGACCGCGCTGATCTCGAATTCGTACGTGCCGAAGACCAGCTCAAGTGCAGCTTCCGACCGATCGTCGCTGGCCTGCCAAACGATTGTGTGTGTGTTCAGATTCGTGGCCTTCACCACCGACTGGCGGTCAAGATGAGTTTTGCCGTCTGGTCCGTACACGGTCAGCACTACAACGGAACCGCCGCTGCGGCTTTCGTAGGAGCGCGTCGTATCTGTCGTGGAGCCGATGGTGTTGTACACATCGCCCCGCTGCGCCGGTGCAAACACCGCTAAAAAAGGGAGGAGGATCAGAATGCAGAGAGAAGGCCCCACCCGCGCTTTACTTCGAGAAGTCATAAAAACTCCGGAATTGAGTTTCTCACCCCAGTCCCTGGTGGTCAATCCCAGACTTGTGCCTGGTTTGCGCGCCAAACTGAACCCGAGCGCGGATGCCACTTCCTGCGGCTGGGGAGCAGGGAAGCGGCGAGCGTGTAAGAGAAGTTCTCAGGTCTTAGGTGGCAGGTCTCAGGAAAATCCAACAGCTCAGTTGGTGGATTGTCGTGGGTCGTTGGCTCCGTTAGCGGCTTATGGTTTTGTACTCCCCCAAGAGAAAAAGTTTTGCTAACATATTCAATTTAAATGACTTACTTTCAGAGTATTCAGGAATCATAACTTAACTCTATTTTTTGCCGAAAACTCTGCGAACGACGTAACTTCTGTCCTTTCTGAGAAAGCCCGTTGCAACTGATATTACGCGTGGTCTCTCAACGAAGGGCGGTTTCTTAGGCAGTTGTCTTGGGGACCACCCCTAAGGCGGGCTAGGGGTCCACCACCTGCGTCGTTTTTCCCGAGCTGGGATGGTGAAAAAGGTCGCCTGGATAAACGGCCTTGTAGACTTTGGTCCCTGCCTTGGAGACAGAAGTGGTGAAACTCGCCACTCCATTAGTTGTCGTACCTTTTCCAAGCACGGTCTGGTGATCGTAGAAGATGACGGTGGATCCGTTGGGAGGAACTGAAGTGCTTGACGTGACCGTGGCGGTGAAGGTGACCGATTGGTTGACCAGCGAAGGGTTGGGCGAAGATGTGAGGGTGGTGGCGGTGTCAGCGGTGAAGTTGTTCAGCAGCACGCCAACCGTGCCGTTGGTAGGACAGAAGCCGAATTTTTCGTCCGCGGAACAATCGTTCCCCACAACGAGATCAGGCTTGCCGTCATGATTCACGTCGCCGATCGCGGCCCGACTGGTGCGAGAATAGCCGCCGGAATAGAAGTTCACGGGCGGCTGGAACGTGCCGTCGCCGTTGCCTGGCATGACGCCCACGGAATCGCGGCAGAAGTCGAAGCACGCGCTGGACACGACTAGATCCAGGTTGCCGTCACCGTTTACGTCGCCGGTCGCTACGGAGGTGGCTCCCGAGGGTCCATCGTAATTTACCGGACTCTGGAACGTGCCGTCGCCGTTGCCGAGAAACACAGCCACGTTGGCGGGGCAGCTGTTGTTACCGCAGCCATTCACTGCGACCAGGTCCGGATGGCCGTCGCCGTTCACGTCCGCGACCGCGACCCAGTAGGCGAAGTAACCGCCCGAACTGAAACTGAGCGGCGGCTGAAAAGTGCCATCGCCGTTTCCTAGCAGGACGCTTACCCCACCGGGATCGCTTCCATAGGCGGGGCAGTCGTTGCCGCTCAGGCAGAAGTTGGAGACGACCAGATCCAGTTTGCCGTCGCCGTTTACGTCGGCAACCGCGACCGAGGTGGCGTCCCATCCGCCGGAGCTGTAGCTGACGGCGGGTTGGAAGGTCCCGTCGCCGTTGCCCAGCAGCACCGTCACACCTCCCGGCCCCGTGGGAAAGTTGCAATTGTCGCCGCTCTGGCACTCGCTGGACACGATCAGATCGGGTTTGCCGTCGCCGTTCACATCGCCGATTACGATACGGGCGCTGGTATCCCCACGCGTGTACCCGCCCGAACTGTAAACGACAGCAGGTTGAAAGGTGCCATCGCCATTGCCCAGCAGCACGCTCACACCTCCTGCAGCCGGATAGCCGCAGAAGTAGGAGGTCTGGCACAAAGTTGCAACAACAATGTCGGGTTTGCCGTCGCCATTCACGTCCGCGATCGCGACCGAAAAAGGCTCTTCGCCACCCGGGTCGTAACTAACAGGCGGCTGGAAAGTTCCGTCTCCGTTGCCCAACAGCACGCCGATTACGCCATCGGCACCGCTGCCCCCGCCGCAAGGGCAGGCGCTGGTCACGACCAGATCGGGGTTGCCGTCGCCATTCAAGTCCGCGATGGCGACGGAGTCGGCGTATAGTCCGCCCGAGTTGTAGATGGCAGTGTCCTTGAAGCGCACCGGCGGCCCTTGCTTGTTGGGTGGGGCTGCTTGCGCGGCCACTCCCGCCGGTGGTTTTTGAACGCCGGAAAGCGCACTCGGTTGATGGCGGGCAACGGGATTGGATTGGGCCGCTGCCATCACGATCAGGAGGCTGGCGAATATGCAGACGAAGCGAACAGACCTCGGAGTGTTCAGTAGAAGTAGTGCTTGGATGAACTTTGCAAACGACATGATTTTGATCCAATCCGACAAAAGAGTGCGAGCCTGCGGGGGGGGGGGCTTGTTGTGCAACTACGTCCTGACGATAAGTACAGAGATCGTCGCGAACACCGTGCCATTGTTGGCAAGGCTCGTCAACAGGAGAATGGCTGAATTTGATATGAAGCGCTAAGAGATTGTTTATCAGCGCGATACGACCTGATATGAAGAAAATACGCCCCGCAAATCTCGGGGAGAATCGTTTATCATCGCTGCCGATAATCGGCATGTGAGCAGCTCGGCGCGATCATGTCGGAACCGTCAGAAGGTTTTGCATTTTTGGAGGGGGTAAGTGACGGTCCGGCCGGTGACGCACACCTATCGACCAACGGGCTTTTTGCAGCTATAATCACCCGAGCGTCGTCCAACTAGTGAAAGACGGCGCGTACAGGCTCTATCCGCCCAGTTTGCGGAGGGGCACTGGAGGACACTGTGAGTCTCACGCCTATCGGCGGGCTTTCCCGCAGCCGCAAGATCACCACTGCTACTCTCCGCGAAAAGAAGCTTCACCGCGAACCCATCACCTGCCTAACCGCCTACGATTATCCGGCCGCGCGGCTGGTTGACGAGGCTGGCATCGATATTGCTCTGGTCGGCGACTCACTGGCCATGACGATGCTGGGCTACGAGAACACGCTCTCGGTCACGGTTGACGAGATGCTGCACCACGTTAAGGCGGTGCGGCGCGGCGTAAAGGATGCGTTGCTGATCGCCGACATGCCTTACGGGTCTTATCAGGCCGATCCCACCGAGGCGATTCACAATGCCGCTCGCTTTGTGAAAGAAGGAGGCGCTGAGGCGGTCAAGATGGAAGGCGGCGAGAGGCGGGCGGACGTGATCCGGCGCGTGATTGACGCCGAGATTCCTGTCGCCGGACACATCGGGCTCACGCCGCAGTCGGTCAACATCATGGGCGGCTACAAGGTTCAGGGCAAGACTCTGAACGATATCGAGCAACTGATGCGCGATGCGGTCGCGCTCGATCGTGCCGGCGTGGCTTGCATTTATCTCGAAGGCATTCCTCGTGAGGTTGCGGCCATGATTACGGCTGAGATCGAAACGCCTACCATCGGGATTGGCGCCGGACCGGACTGCGATGGGCAGGTGCTTGTCTTCCACGACCTGGTCAGCCTGACGTTCGCGCAACCGGCAAAATTCGTTCGCCGCTACGGAGACGCGGCCGCGCTGATCACGCAAGCGGTGCTGGCCTTTAAAGCCGACGTCGTTTCGCACCAGTTTCCGAGTGACAGCGAGAGCTACCACCTGCCGAAAGAAACACAGGCGGCACTCGATACGGTACTCCACCGCAAGCAGGCCATGCGGCGATAATGGCGGCGGAGAAAGGTCGTGCGAAGCGCCTTGCAAAATCGTGTGCCAACGGTCATCGCCATTTTTCTGTTGGTAGGTCTGATTGCCTGCTCCAAGCCCGCGCAGACGCCGGCAGCCGAAACGCCGCAGGCGACGGGCCTTGAGTCCATCCCGGCGCCCGACCCTGCAAAGTATCCGAGCATCAGCGATATGGCCAGTTGGAAGAACCCGTATTTAGTTGTGCGCGAGGATGGGATTGGTTTCGTCGATCTGTCCAATCGCGAGATCCATATTTTGAAGCCGGAAGAAATCCCAGCTGAGTTGGTCTCACTTTCATCGAGCGCATGGCCTTACGGCCGCGTGGTGCTGGTCACCGAAGCCGTTCCCAAAAATCCATCGGATCAAACGAAGGCGGAATTGCGCAAGAACCGGGCCTTACTTTTGGGAACGCTCAAAGAATTGGACGTTCAATACCGCGAGGCGCCCTGAGCGATGGTAGAGACGGGACTTCCCCCATCTCCGCCTTGTCTCCGGAGACGCGGCAAGCCGCGTCTCTACGAAGCATGCAGATATGTGCCACCATTGCCGAAGCTCGCGCGGCTTCCCGCGCCGCCCTCGCCAGTCGCCAGCGCCTTGGCCTCGTTCCTACCATGGGTGCGCTGCATGAAGGCCACTTGTCGCTGGTTCGCGCTGCCAGGGCGCAGTGCGACGCGGTTGCGGTTTCCATCTTTGTGAACCCGGCACAATTCGGCCCGACCGAGGATTTGTCGAAATATCCGCGCCAATTTGATCGCGACTGCCAGTTGCTGGAGAAGGAAGGAGTCGATATCCTCTTCGCGCCGTCGGTCGAAGAGATCTATCCCCAAGGCGCGATCACCTGGGTGCTGGTCGAAGGCCTGAGCGAGAAGCTTGACGGACGCTCGCGCCCTGGCCATTTCCGAGGGGTGACCACAATCGTCGCGAAGCTGTTTCACATTATCCAGCCTGAGGTCGCCTTCTTTGGACAGAAGGACGCGGCGCAGCTGGCCGTGATCCGGCGCATGGTGCGTGACCTGAACTTCCCGGTGGAGATTGTCGGCTGTCCGATCGTGCGCGAACCGGATGGGCTGGCTATGAGCTCGCGCAACGCCTATCTGAATCTGGAGGAGCGCGTTCGCGCGCTGGTGCTGCAACGGTCCTTACAGGAAGCTCGGCTGCAATTCATCGCCGGAGAGAGAAGCACCGCCAAGCTGATCTCCGCAGCCAAAGAAAGTTTTGTTCGCGAGCCGCAAGTCCGCCTGGACTATTTTGAGATCGTTGATCCGGAGACGCTTGATCCGGTGGAGCGAATTTCTCAAAAGACGCTGGTCGCCGTCGCAGCCTACGTAGGCTCCACTCGGTTGATTGACAATATGGTACTGGAGCCGTGAACCGAGTTAGGCAGTAGCGAGCAACAGCCTTCCAACCTCAGGTAAGCGCAACGCCGCGCCCGGAGACAAATGGGTTTCCGGCAATGTAGTACCGCAACGGCTGCTCGGCCGATTTCACGATCCCGATGCGCGGTGTGACGATCACGCGTTGCACGCGATAGCCGTCCTCGACAATTCGCAGATCCGAGCGCGCGCTTACCAGATTTTTCCCATTGTCCCGCTCGCGCGTGATTTCCAGGGCTTCGGACATGCGTCCCGGGCCGGAGGAAATCTTCTTGAGGAAGGAAATGTTTGTGAGATCGGACTGTTTGGCTGACGCGAATCCGGAGGTGCCGCGTCGGGCGGCGGCTGCCGAGCTGCGCTCGGCTTGAAAGGGTGAGGGCGCCCTTCCCCACACCGTCTCCAGTCCTCGCGCTTTCGCCATCTGCTGGATGCCGGCCAGCGGTTCCATGCTGCGAAACAGCACGCCTCCCGGTACTCCGTCGGGCAGGCAGGAAACATTCAGGCAGTAGTAATTGCCATAAATGAAATACACATAGGCGAGTCCGGGAGGACCGAACAGAACAGAATTCCGCGCTGTCCGGCCCGCCGCCGTGTGCGCGGCGGCGTCGCCTTGGCCGAGATAGGCTTCGGTTTCGACGATTCGCCCCGCCAAGATTCCGCGTGGCGTCTTTCTGATCAGCAATTTACCGAGTAGCGACCGCGCCACGCGCTGCGGATCGCGATTAAAGAAGTCCGAGGTCAGCAAGGTGATGGGGCCGAGCGAATTCATGCCTAACCAGTCCATGCACATTCGAGCGCCACGCCGCGACCGGGCGATAAGTCATCAAGCGATAACTGATCAGTGGAGCGGGCATCCTCGCCCACTCGGTTTCGAAGTGGCCGGGCGGGGACGCCCGGCGCGCCATTGATGTTGATGAGGTTGAAATCGCTCAGGCCGCAGCTGCGCTCTTCAAGTACGCCAGCACCTCGTCCGCGTGTCCTTCTGCTTTCACGTTGTTGAAGATGTGTTTGATCTTGCCGTCAGGGCCGATCACGAAGGTGGTGCGCGCGATGCCTTTCACTTTCTTGCCGTACATATTTTTCTCTTTGACCACACCGAACAGATTCGCAATCTTCTTTTCGGGGTCAGCCAGCAGCGGAAAGGGCAGACTGAACTTGTTTTGGAATTTTTTCTGGGAGGCCGCCGTGTCCGCGGAAATGCCGAGCAGCACCACGCCTGTCCGCTTGATGGCCGCGTAGGAGTCGCGAAAGCCGCAGGCCTCCTTGGTGCACCCCGGCGTATCCGCTTTGGGATAGAAATAAAGGACCACCGTCTTGCCGCGAAAGTCTTTCAAGGCAACCTCTTTGCCGTTCTCGTCCGTCGTATTAAAGTCTGGGGATTTATCATTGACTTCCATGGAATTTTCTCCTCGCCGGTCAAGGTTACATCGCAAGTTATATCGCAAGGGGATGTTCGCCGTCATCCTCGCCCTCGCCGCCTTGATCGGGCTCGCCCAACCATGGCTTGCGGCCCAAGTCCAGGGACCGCTCACCCAGTACGGGCACAAGCCGGCGGTTGATAAGGGGCCGCGTGCCTTGGGACTGGTACAGCTTTCGCCCAAAGGGGACAAAGGCCGGCTGATTCCCATTGTGATCATGATGGACGGAAAATTTTATGATGCGGGCTCGTACAAGGCGACGCCCGTTCCCATGGCGCTCGACTTCGACACTGTTTACGAAGCTTTTCGCGCGGGCGTGTCGCAGGGTACTTTCACGATCACGCAGCCCGGACAACTCCACCACGCCTGGATCGCCGAAGGCACGTGGCTGCCCGCGGGGACGAAGGCTCCGGAAAAAAGCAAGAAGTACTCCGCGCCGGTGATCGAAGACAAGGAGGGGCCGCCGGTCCTGCACCGGCGCAGCGAAAAGACCGAGAGTGCAGCCAGTTCCGGCAGCAAGGAAAAAGAAAAAGACAAAGACGAAAAGGACAAGGACAAGGGCCAGCCGCCCACGACCGCTCCGGCTTCAACCACTGCCGCGCCGCCAGCCAGCGCGCCCAGTTCGGCGGATCCCACCAAGACGACGGCAACGCCCGAGCCTCCGAAGGCGTCTGCTTCCGCGTCGACTGCTTCTGACGAGCCGATCGCCGATCCGAATCGGCCGCGGCTGCGACGCGGCAAGCCGGACTCAACTGCGCGTCGCGAGCCGTTTACGACGTTCGATCCTCTGACGGATGCAATGCCGTCGGGCACGGCCGTAGCGGGCACGGGGAAGACCGATGCCAGCGCAAAGGATTCCGCCGCGACCTTGCCGCAGATCGTCACTATCCCGGCGATTTCCGACGCCGGCGGCCCCGATCCGCGCCCCTACACTTACGAGGTGAAGCCAGCGGAAGAAGCCATCTATCGCAACAAAATGCTTGAACTGGCCGCTACGCAACTTCATGCCCACGAAAGTACTGCGGCAAGCCCTGCGACGAAAGAAGCTGTCGCCACTCCCAAGAAGGCATCCACGAAGGCCGCCGGTAAGTCGGCTGGCAAGTTGCCGAAACCCATCTTCGACGATGTGAGCTTGCGCATCTTTGATCTCTCCAATTCGAACGAACCGGTATTGGTGCTCTCCGCCAAAACTCACCCAAGCGCCGCCGGCACGGGCGGAAGTATCGGGGAACCGCAAGAAATTACGCTCATCGCCCGCACCAATCTCGAAGGCGAGTTGGGGAAGCTATTTTTTTCACAGACGGATTCGCGACATCTTGACGTCACTCCGCGGATGGAACTGATCGACGCTGTCGACGCCGACGGCGATGGGCGAGGCGAATTCCTGTTCCGGCGCACCTTCGACGACGGCAGCGCATACGCCATCTACCGGGTCACCGCCGACCGGCTCTGGCCGCTGTTTGAGGGCACGCCGTAAGCAGCAGGTCTTAGGCCTCAGGTGTTCAGGTGTCAGGTCTCAGGTCTCAGGCATTGAACTCGGCGTGATGGGCTCGTCAACGGCACGGCAGAGGTCTTGATTATTCCCGGAGGAAAATCCCGGAAACCTGCTTCACCGGGACACAAGAATTTCCACTTGCCAGACGGTACTACTCTGGTTACTATGCACAGCATCTTTTATTGACATTTTCGGTAGTGGCTGATCGACAGTAGCGCAACTATGAATATCGGCGAGACCATCCGCAATTTCCGGCTCCAGCGAAGCATGTCACAGGGCGACATCGAAAAGCGCACCGGCCTGTTGCGCTGCTATTTGTCTCGCGTCGAGAATGGACACACCGTCCCTTCGCTGGACACGCTCGCCAAGATTGCCGGGGCAATGGATCTGGCCTTGTCGCAATTCTTTGCCGAAGGCCACAGCAACGGCCATAAGGGATTGCCACAGCTGTCCGAGGACGAAGTCCGCTTCCTGAGCCAGATGCGCCGCTATTCGGCCAATCTCAACGACAGCGACCGGAAACTGGTGCTGGCGATGGTTAAGAAGATGGCGGCGAGTTCGAAGTAGATCAGCTCTCAGCTGTCACCTCTCAGTAAACCCAATTTCTCCCTGTACCTGCTCAGACACACCGGGCCGATCGCTCAGAGGGCTTCACGGCACTTTCGTACCATCCCTGTCGTGTCCGGCGGGAATCTCGCCATCCCCATGCAGCAACGCTAAAGTATTGGCTGGGGAATATTCGTGACCATTGATGAAGAGCTGGATCTGCTCGATCAGCAACTGCGCCGGCTGAAAATCGAGTACGACATTTTCTTCAACAATTCAACCAAACGGCCTCCCAACGACGTCGAGTGGAAGGTGGTCTCGCTCATTCGCAAGTTCAGCGATGGGGTGCGGATGAGTTTTCCGCAACGCTACCGGTACAACGAAATGGCCCAGCGCTATGCGGTTTATGGGGATCTGTGGCGCAAGAAGATGCGAATACGCGAAGAGGGCTATCGCCGGCCTCAGGATGCGCTGCTCGCCGTGGGTGGCATGCGCGTGAACGAGGAGGAACGCGCGGCGACACGCCGTCCAGTGTATGGCATCAGCCGTGCCGGCGAAACTGAGGACGCCGGGATGCTGGAGGGTCAGCCATTCTCAGTGCAGTGCTCCGGCGCGGCGGCCGAGCGTGCGCAAATCGAAACTCTCTACAAGGCGCTGACCGAAGCCAAGCAGAAATCGGGAGAGAAAGTCTCCGGCGACTTCGATTCTTTTGCGACCTTCGTCGAGAAAAAGACCAGCGAGATTCGCAAGAAGCATGGCTGCGACACGGTGGCGTACTCGGTTGAGATGCAGGACGGACGGGTCAAGCTGAAGGCGAAGGCGAAGAGCTAGTAGCCAGGTGCCAGTACCCGGTTTTCCTGTCCGCCTCCGAGTTCCGGCTTGACGCGTCTCTAGGGTCCTCGACATTCGTCACAACTCTCTCGCTAGTGGAACTTCGTTCAGAGCGTCGGCGACGGTCTGTCCTCCCACCCGCACGGTTTACGCATAGACGCGGACGACAACATCTGGACGACCGACGACGGCGCATTGTCACAATCTAGCGGCAAAATAGAGATGAGCGTAGACAACGCTGGCTGGAATCTGTACGGCCATTCGATAGTCAACATTCAGGATGCTGCAATGACGAGCGGCCCATACTTTGACATGCGCAATCTCCCTTCGCCAATCCGCCAGGCGAAATAGTTTTATAATCGTTGTCGTATTTGGAATCAAAAAGGAGATTCCAGATTACTTAGGTTCGCTGGCTCTCTTCAAATTTTAGAAATGGAGAACCTTGTGTAATGTACACATTTCGATTGAAAAGGCCGAAATTCAGGTGGCTGGTTGCTACGAGCCTCAGTATCCTGTCTGGCATCGTTGGCCAACGCGACTTGCTTGCGGCGGGTGTCCCTTGCGCAGCGGAACAGAAGCACGAGATAGTCAGTCACAAGGGCGAGCATCCACTTCCTCAGCCGTCGCCGAACAAGGCGCTGATCGTAGTAATGTTCGATTCGCATTTCGGTAAAAGCTACCAGGACAAGATAGCTGTGGATCATCGGCGCTGGGTGGCGGTACTTCAGAAATCTGAATATACGTTATTTGAGATGGACCCCGGGCTTTTCACTCTTTCGTATTACGTCCGCTTTGGCAACTTCCTGAAAGATGTGCCTTTGCAAGTCGCGGCGAACAAAATCTATTTCATTCGTGAAACCTTGGGTGACGAGGTCACTGGAAAACTGGATATCTCCGAGGTTAATGAAGCGCAGGCTGAGGAACGC
>Ga0209415_10002877_pt1 | contig 32183 bp, 36 predicted proteins | sample PeaSoiSIISIP2007_FD_187696 | JGI IMG/M metagenome (GOLD analysis project Ga0209415, IMG submission 187696) | Peat soil microbial communities from Weissenstadt, Germany - SII-SIP-2007 (SPAdes) (version 2) | ecosystem: Environmental > Terrestrial > Soil > Wetlands > Peat | place: Germany... | reverse complement strand
TCGAACATGAAGTCGTACCCGGCGTGGTCGAGAGCCTGAAGATCATTACTGAGAAAGCTTCGACGCGGATCGCGAAATTTGCGTTCTCTTACGCCCGTAAGAACCAACGCAAGAAGATTCACGCCATTCACAAAGCGAACATCATGAAGCTCTCCGACGGGTTGTTTCTGCGCTGTTGCCGCACCGTCGCCAAAGACTATCCCGAGATCACCTATGGCGAGCACATCGTCGACAACACCTGCATGCAGCTGGTCATGAATCCGTATCAGTACGACATGCTGGTGATGGAGAACCTTTACGGGGACATTATTTCTGACCTGTGCGCCGCGTTTGTGGGCGGACTGGGGTTCGTTCCCAGCGCCAACCTCGGCGATAACTGCGCCATTTTTGAGGCGGTGCATGGTTCGGCTCCCGATATTGCCGGTAAGAACCTGGCGAATCCAACGGCCATTTTGCGATCTTCCCTGCTGATGCTGCGCCATCTGGGCGAGTACGATGCAGCGCTCAAGATTCGCAACGCTCTGGAAAAGGTTTATCGTACGCGCGACAAGTTGACGCGTGACGTTGGCGGAAAGGCCGGCACCTCCGAGTTCGCAGATTTCATCATCGAGGCGATGGCGACGGAGACTGGAGCTCACGCCACCGTCGCGTCTTCGCAAGCTTCAATCTGAGATCGTGAAGTCCGTCTTGCAGCAACGTTGGTTTTCTTGGACGAAGGTAGCCTCGTCATTGGCGTTTGCGGTTGCTCTTGCCGCTACTGCGTCCGCACAGGACTTCAAGGTAACGCTGTTGGGCACGGGCAATCCGCGGCCGGTGATGTCCCGCTTCGGCCCAAGCATTCTGGTGGAAGCCGGGAAAGAGAAGTTGCTTTTCGATTGCGGACGCGGCGCCACCCAACGCCTGTATCAACTCAACATTCCTTTCGAAGAAGTCACCGGCCTGTTCCTCACACACTTGCATTCTGACCATACCGTCGGAATTCCAGACTTGTGGCTGACCGGATGGGTCATGGGCCGGGACACTCCTCTTCCATTGTGGGGACCGGCGGGCACGAAGGCGATGATGGAGCATCTGCAGGAGGCGTACGCATTCGACATCCACATCAGGCGCGATGTTGATACAAAACTGCCCGGCGCGGGTGCGATGGTGGTCGCCAAGGATATCGAAGAGGGCGTCGTTTATGAAAGATCGGGAGTGAAGGTCACGGCGTTCCTGGTCGATCACGGCGAAATTAAACCCGCGTTCGGTTATCGCGTTGATTACGGGGGACACTCGGTCACCATGTCAGGCGATACTCGTCCTTCGGAAAACCTGATTAAGTTCGCTCAGGGGACGGACGTTCTGATTCACGAGGTGATTGATCCTGAGGCGTTTGGAGAATTGGCCAGCACGGATTCGCGGGAACAGCGGAAAGCAATAATCGAGCACCATACAACTCCCGAGCAGGCAGGGGTCGTATTTTCCCGGGTGAAGCCAAAACTCGCGGTCTACTCACACATTGTGCCTCCCGACGTTCCCGACGTGATTCCTCATACTCGAAAAAGTTATGCAGGACCGCTGGAAGTCGGTGAAGATTTAATGAGCATCGAGATTGGCGACAAGGTTGAAGTGCGCCATCCCGCACCGAATCAAGGCTCGCACCCATGAGTTCCGCGTTGACTCCCCCGCGCAGATTGAGTAACATCCTTTTTCACCAAGGAACCCGGGGGAATGGCTTACACAACACGGCGGATTGGTGTGGTGCTCTTCCAGCTTGGCGGACCCGACACGCTGGAAGCGATCGAGCCTTTCCTTTTTAATCTGTTTTGCGATCCCGACATCATTGACTTCCCCTTTGCCCGCATCGGGCGAAAACCGCTAGCCAAGCTGATTTCCAGCACTCGCGCGAGAAAGGTCCAGCACCACTACGCGACCATCGGCGGAGGCTCGCCCATACGCCGGTTCACCGAGCAGCAGGCCCGGGCGTTGCAACTCAAGCTGACCGAATCCGGTTTGGACGCCCATTGCTTCGTCGCCATGCGTTATTGGCATCCGTTTACCGCGCAGGCCATCGAACAACTTCGCGACGCCCGCTGCGACGAGGTTGTACTGCTTCCTCTTTATCCGCACTATTCCAGCACGACGACGGGCAGCAGCCTGAACGAGTGGCGGCGGTTGTTTCAGGACGACATCGCAGTCCATTGCATCGAGACCTTCTATCGTCACGAACTTTACTTGCAGGCGCTGGTCGAAAAGATTGATGAAGCACTGGCACGATTCTCCGACCCTGACCGCCCGGAGATCGTTTTCAGCGCGCATAGCGTTCCAGTCGCGGTGATCCAAAAGGGCGATCCTTATCAGCGGCAAATTGAAGAGACTGTCGAACTGCTCTTGCAACGCGGGGGATGGACCAACGGTTACCGCCTCTGCTACCAGAGCAAAGTAGGAGCCAGCAAGTGGCTGCAGCCGTCGCTGCACACGGCGCTGCGCGAGCTCGCGATGGGAAAAAACCGCGAGGTCTGCATCGTCCCGGTTTCGTTTGTCTCCGATCACGTGGAAACGCTGGGAGAGATCGATCACGAGGCTCGCGCGGAAGCCGCTAAACTCGGCATCAAGCGATTCGAGATGACGTCGGGATTGAACGATTCGCCGACATTCATTGCGGCATTGGCCGACTTGGTGGGCAATGCGATTGGAGTTGGTCTAAGAAGTGAGCGCAGGGTGGGATCGCTCGCTGCCGCTGGAGACTGAGTACAAGCGGAATTACAATATTGGAATCGAAGTAGGGCCAAGTATAAAAAAGGGGTGAGGTCGGATGGCAGACGGATCCGCCAATGCGGGTGGCATTCTGGGGCATCTTCCGCCGTGGCCGCGGAAGGCGCTCAATAATTCAGTCATCGCAATGGAGCAGGCCTACCGCCAGCGCAAGGGTCTGCACATGCTCAGCGATGCCGACATTGAAGCGTTGAAAGCCGGCCAGCCAATGGCTTGGGAAAGTGGCGACGGGGGATCCGCGCCTGTCGCGGCCTCTGCTCCTCCTGTTGCCGCGGCCGCGACTCCTCCGCCTGCCGCAGTTCCAGCGGCTGCGCCGAGCGCCGGACTGAGCGAAGACGTCGCCAAGTGGGTTGCTGAAGGAAGAAAATGGAGCAAGTCGACCATTGCCGCGGAACAAGCGCGACGCGGGCGCAAAGGTTTACCGGCGCTCAACGATGTCGAAATTGCTGCGCTGCTTGGAGAGCCGGTCGCCACCGCGGCTCCGGCCACATCGGTTCCAGCCACTGCCCCAGCACCACCTCCTACAGCCGCACCCAGCGGTCCCATTAGCGCAGACGTTGCTAAGTGGGTTGCGGAAGGAAGGAAGTGGAGCAAGTCGACGATCGCGGCAGAACAGGCGCGTCGCGGGCGCAAAGGTTTGCCAGCGCTCAACGACGCCGAAATCTTCGCGCTACTCGGAGAGCCAGCCGTACCTGCGACGGCTCCAACGGCTGCGGCTCCCGTGCCAGCTCCAACTCCTGCTGCTCCCCGGCCCGCAGCCGCGGCCGCAACTGCTTCGGCGGCGGCCTCCGTATCCCGCAGCGGCGAGTCCACAAGCTATGTCGGCACGCCCGCGGTTGGAACGTCCAGAGCGGCGAAAGCCGGAGGCGTGGCATCGATCGGCCCGGAAGACAGTGAAGTCAATCAGCAGCGCCGACGATTGGTGTGGAGCGCGGTTGCCGCTTTCCTGGTGGCGTGGTTCCTTGCATTCTTCCGCTTCTTTCTGCCGCGCACACTATTCGAGCCCGCGACCAGCTTCAAGATCGGGTATCCCGAGGAGTACGGCCTTGGAGTCGATACAAAGTTCCAGCAAAAGTACCGCATCTGGGTGGACCGTACACCGGATCGCATCTTCGTGATCTACGCGCGCTGCACCCATCTGGGCTGCACTCCCGACTGGAAACCGAGTGAAAACAAATTCAAGTGCCCGTGCCACGGCAGCGGGTACGACAGCGAAGGAATTAACTTCGAAGGCCCGGCACCGAGGCCGATGGATCGGGCTAAGGTCGAAGTCGCGCCCGACGGTCAGATCCTGGTGGATGTATCACGCTTATATCAGTGGCCAAAAGGCCAACCAAGTCAGTTCAACGACGACGGATCTTTCCTGCGCGCCTAGTGGTTTGTGTGGCAACGGGCTAGTGTGGAGCGGGCGCCCTCGCCCACTTGGCTTGAAGATAGAAAGCAAGATTAGAGGAACCAATGCCAGAAGAGAATGGAAACGGCAAAAACGGCAATCGGGTGGGCCTGCTCGAACGGGTGAAGGCTGGAGTAAAAGAAGATGTCCAGTCGCTCAAGACCGACATGCCCGCGAAGGCCAAAGAGCAGATCGAAGGCCTGAAAGATCCCACCAAGACTCAGGTCTTTACTTCGATCTTCCGCCATAAGCATGACGACACCCCGCGTAACCGCGCGCTGGGCGTGCTGTCGAACGTCTTCCTGCACCTGCACCCGGCTAAGATTAATCGCGACGCGGTCCGCTACAGCTATACCTGGGGCATGGGCGGAATCACGTTCTACTTATTTATCGTGCTCACCTTCACCGGCGTCCTGCTGATGTTTTATTACCATCCGAGCAAGGTGCAGGCCTTCCGCGACGTCTTATATCTCGAGCACGATGTTCCCTTCGGCAAATTGCTGCGCAATATGCATCGCTGGGCGGCGCACTTGATGGTGATTGCGGTCTGGTTGCATATGTTCCGGGTTTTTCTGACCGGCTCGTACAAAAAGCCGCGCGAATTCAACTGGAACATCGGCGTGCTTCTGCTCGTTTTCACGCTGCTGCTCTCGTTCACCGGCTACCTGCTTCCCGACGATCAACTCGGATTCTGGGCGGTCACGGTGGGAACGAACATGGCTCGCGCCACGCCGCTGCTGGGCCACGAAGGCCCCTTTGGCAAGATGCTGGGCATGACGCCATACAACGATGTTCGCTTTGGCTTGCTGGGCGGCTCGATCGTGGATGCGAATGCGCTGCTGCGCTCCTATATCTGGCACTGCATAGGCATTCCGATCGTAGCTTCGGTTCTGATGATCGTGCATTTCTGGCGGGTGCGGAAAGATGGCGGTATCTCCGGCCCGGCGCCAGTGATGTTAACAGCCGAAGCGGACAAGCCGCGCCGGAGCGCGTAGGCGAAGCCCGAGACGTAGCCAGCTACGTCTCTACGGTCTGTACAGACGTTGCTCCGCAACGTCTCTTGGTTAGGAGCACTTATGGATTGGCGACAACTTTGGGAGATCTGTTCCGCGCCTGACAACGTACCCATCGTGGGTTTGATCCCGCTGTTGATTTTCTACATCTATCTGGCGTGGAAGCAGGCCAAGGCCAACGATGAACTGATCGGCGAACTCGAAACCAATCCCGCGATGGCGAAAACTCACCATCGCAAGACGTGGCCGTTCCGTCCCGGCTGGCAAAAAGAAATTCACGTCTGGCCGTTTCTTCTGCGCATTGAATTCCTTGCCGCCATTATCGTCACGATTATTTTGATGGTCTGGTCGATCACCCTGAGCGCGCCGCTTGAAGAGCCGTCGAACCCCAATCTCACGATGAATCCGGCCAAAGCACCCTGGTATTTTCTTGGTCTCCAGGAAATGCTGGTGTACTTCGATCCGTGGATCGCCGGCGTGGTTATGCCAACGCTAATCATCGTCGGCCTCATGGTGATTCCGTACATCGACACCAATCCACTGGGAAGCGGCTATTACACCTGGAAGCAGCGCAAGTTTGCGATTGGCACGTTCATGTTTGGCTTCGTCGTCCTGTGGGTTGCGATGATCATCATTGGGACGTTCATCCGCGGGCCTGGCTGGCAGTGGTTCTGGCCGGGACAGACCTGGGATCACAATCGGCTCATTTACGAGGTGAATCGTGACTTACCTGATCTTTTCGGGCTCACCTCGAACCTAGCTAGGGCGATCTTCGGCGCGATTGTAGTTGGAGGATATTACTTGGCCGGCGGATTTCTGGTCCATGCGCTCTTCCGGCGTTACAACCCGAAGGATTATCAGCGCATGAGCCTGCTGCAGTATTCCATCATGATGTTCTTCTGGCTGACCATGGTGGGACTGCCGCTCAAGATGCTGTTGCGGCTTGCATTCAACATCAAGTACGTGTGGATAACACCTTGGTTCAACGTGTGAGTGTCGTTGGTCGTTGGTCTCTGGTCGTTGGCCTGGGAAGCTCAGGCAGACCATGCGACGCCAACGACTAACGACGGACGGCCAACGACGAATGGGAGAATCTGTTGCCTGAACAACCAATCCCCGAGCAAGATCCAGTAGTCACGAAGTCGTATGCGATGTATTACGTTGTCTCGATGGTACTGCTCATGGCGACGCTGTTCTGGGCTCTGTGGGACGAAGCTTATGGACAGCGGCCCTGGAAGACTTTTCAGAACGAGTGGAAACAGCGCTACAGCGCTTTTCTGGCGAAGGCAGAGCCGGCGTCCGACAAGTCCGTGAAGGCTGTCGAGACCGATCCCCAGTATCAGCAACTGGAGCAGGCCTACAAGCAAGTTGACGCGGCAACTAAGTCTCAGCGGGACGAACTTCAGAAACAGATCACGAGTCTCAGTGCGCAGATCCTTGCGGTGCAGAATATCTTCACTGACAAACGGGCTTACGCCAATGCACTGACCTATCAGATCGAGACTGAGACCAGTTCGTCGGGCAAGCAAAGCAAGCGAAACGAATTGGAGGAATATAAGAAGAAACTCTGGACGGTCGAGTTCCCCGACGGTCACAAAGAGAAATACGACTTCCGCCAACTGGAAGAGAAATACAACGACCTCAAAGATCAGCGCACGAAGCTGAATGCGAAACTGGGCGAGGTGATCAAGCCGGTAACGGCGGCCGGCACCGCAATGACGACTTATGTCGCCGACCACATGGTCGATCTGACGCCGACCCAGATCGAGGGCTTGCAGAGAAAGACGAAAGAGTGGGACCCGAAGATCGTGCAGATCAATGTGGCCGACGCAAATATTGTCGACCGCTGCGAGTCCTGCCACATGGGCATTCGTGAGCCGCTGAAAATCACGCCTGCGGTCCTGACTCCGAAGGGCGAAAAGAAGCCTGACGAATATGCACAGGCTTTTGTTAGCCATCCAAGTCCCGGGCTCTTGAAAATCCACGATCCGGACACATTCGGCTGCTCGCCTTGCCATCAAGGCAATGGCCGCGCTACTACAAGCATCGAGAAGGCGCACGGAAACTATGAGCACTGGCTGTGGCCACTCTTTCCCAAGCAAAACGTCGAAGCTGGATGCCAGACCTGTCATGCTGCCGACATGGTTCTGGTCAGCGGCGATGCGGGGTGGACCATCAGCGATGGCAAGGATCTGTTCCGACAAAAAGGCTGCATGGGTTGCCACCGCTACGAGGGTTATGACAAGGAACCCGAGGACCTGAACACCTTCAGCCAACACATCAAGCAACTGGAGCAACAGAAAACCGACAATCTCAAGCAGGCTGCTTACCTGATGAAGCAGGCGGACGCAGCGGAGAGCAACGACGAGGCCAACCGTCTGAACGATCAAGCTATCGCGCTCAAAGTTGCCAACAGCAAGGATGATGCGCAGATTCAGCAGCTCGACTTTCAGTTGCACAGCGTGATGCAGGACATGAAAAAGATCGGGCCGAACTTGAAGGACATCCGGCTCAAGCTGAATAAGAATTGGATTCCGGTGTGGCTGAAGAAGCCGACAGATTTCCGTCCCACCACCAAGATGCCGAACTTCCGCCTGACTGATCATCAAATTCAAGCGATCTCGGCTTATTTGTGGCAATCGGCGCTCACGGGTCCATTGCCGCAACAGAAGCCAGGAAATGCGGAGCATGGCAAAGAGCTTTTCGAGATGCGCGGTTGCCTGGCTTGCCACTCCATTGGGGAAGGCGATCAGATGCAGGGCGGCACCTTCGCAGCGAATCTGACACGCGAGGGCGAAAAAGCCAATTACGATTACCTGGTGCGCTGGATTCACAATGCTCGTCAACGCACTCGTCCGTATTGTCCGTACGAAAAGAAAGATATTGGTCCGGAGGATTACGCTAAGAAGGGCTGGCCCTACGTCTTTGACTTGCAGCACAGCCAGTGCCCCAACGATGGCCACGAATTGCAAGTACAGAACATGACGGTGATGCCAAGCCTGCGCCTCGCTCCCGAGGATGCGCAGGACATCGCGTCTTACCTGATGACGCAAAAGAAGCAGGAGCCATCGTCCTACGCCGATGCTTCTTTCATGGATGATCCTGCTTTGAAAGAGGAAGGCAAAAAGTGGATTCGTCATTATGGTTGCTCTGGCTGCCATGAGATTTCTGGGATGGAGGACGAGGGCCGCATCGGCACGGAGCTAACCTTTGAAGGCAGCAAGCCCATCGAGCGCCTGGATTTCGCTCTCTTCACTGAAACGGCCCAACGCGGGGGCAAGAATGCCGAGCCAATCAAAAATCCTGAAGACTTGGCGCGGCTCCCGGAGGGTCGGGCAACGAGTTCGTGGTACGACCACAAGGGTTTCTTTGAACACAAACTTGCGGAGCCCAACATCTACGACCAGGGCAAAATAAAGTCTGAGACCGAAGCCCTGCGCATGCCTAATCTCCACCTCACCGCGGAGCAGATTCGCGCCCTAACCACATTCCTGCTGGGTAGCGAAGAGAGTTCTTTGCCCGCGCAATATAAATATCTCCCCGGCGATTCGCGCCGTGACATTCAGGAAGGCTGGTGGGTGGTCAAGAAATACAACTGCATGGGATGCCATCAGTTCATTCCGGGTCAGCAGACCGTGCTGATGGGAATGAAGAAATATCAGGATCCGGACTGGAAAGACCAACTTCCGCCGAAGCTCCTGACCGAGGGCGCGCGTGTTGATCCAGAATGGCTGCGCCGATTCTTGTCGAATCCTTCGTTGAGCACGACGGATACGAATCGCAACGGCGTGCGACCGTATTTGAAAGTGCGCATGCCTACCTTCTCTTTCTCGGACAATGAACTGCGTAAGCTGGTGCGATTCTTCCAGGCCCTTTCGCAGCAGCCGATGCCGTACATTCCTGAGCAGGTTCCTGTATTGACCACAAAGGAAACGGATATGGCGCGGAGCCTGTTCTCGAGTACAGCTGCACCCTGCTTGAAGTGCCATGCCACGGGCGATCCCGCGCATGACAAGATTGCCACGGCGCCGAACTTCCTGCTCGCCAAAGACCGCCTGAAGCCGGACTGGGCGCAGCGCTGGGTGCTGGATCCACAAGCCATCAGCCCGGGAACGTCCATGCCATCGGGATTGTTCCGGCGCGAGAACGATCACTGGGTGTTCGCCGGTCCAACGCCGTCCTCATTCCAAGGCTACGAAGGAGATCAGTCCAAGCTATTGGTGGATTACATTTTCCAACTGACGCCGGAAGAGCAAAAACGGGTCGCAGCGTCCATGGGGCGAAGCAGCGCGGCAAACCAGATCCCCGCGAAGTCTAAGCAGGCTTCAAGGCCTTCTCACCCGGCAAGCGCCGGCGGTTCGCGGTAGAATGTAGGGTTTTGTAGCGCCGCCGTCCCGTCGGCTATCGCGAGTGCGCTTCCAACTCGCGCATTCGGGGCGATATTTTCGGGATACCAAGTAAACCTGAATTCAGATTTTCAAAATGCGTTCACACTTTCACGAAAGGGCGACATAATGAATAAGAAAACATCTGTAGCAATGTTTGGCTTGCTCTGTCTTCTCGGCCTCTGGCTCCTGGTAGGCTGCAGCAAGAAGGAGGAAACAAACGAAGCCCCAGCTTCCGCACCGGCCACCACGGCGGCGCCAGCGGCGGCGGCGACTCCAATCGATCCCAGCACGGTAGCTTCCGTTAGCGGTACCGTGAAGCTCGACGGCGCAGCTCCCAAGCCGGCTAAGATCGACATGAGCCAGGATGCCGCCTGCAAGGGAACCAACACGGCTGAGACCTTCGTCGTCGACGGCGGCAATTTGGCGAATGTTTTCGTCTACGTAAAGGATGGACTAGGTGATCGGACCTTTGCAGTTCCCACGACGGCGGTCACCATCGACCAGAAGGGGTGCCAATATCATCCACACGTTTTGGGTGCCATGGCGGGTCAAAACATTGAAATCAAGAACGACGACCAGACCACGCACAACATCCATCCCACGCCGCAAGCCAATCGTGAATGGAACGAATCTCAACCGCCTGCGGCCGCTCCGCTAGAGAAGAGCTTCGCCCGCGAAGAAATTATGTTGCCCGTAAAGTGCAACCAGCACCCGTGGATGCGGATGTACATTAACGTGGTAAAGAGCCCGTTCTATGCGGTTACCGGCCCCGATGGCAAGTACGAAATCAAGGGCCTGCCGCCAGGGACCTACACCATTGCATTCGTGCAGGAAAAACTAGGCGAGCAAACTCAAAAAGTCACGCTAGCCGCCAAAGACAGCAGGACGGTAGACCAAACGTTCAAAGCGCAGTAGTTTCTGTCGGTGGAGGACGGGCTACTCGCCCGTCCATCGACCCGTCACAATCACGTGGGGACAGCCGCCCTCGGCTGTCCAGCCGAGCGAAGCTCGGTATTTGTTAGATGGGGTCAGGGGGTAAGCAACTGAAGTCTCTCGCTACACCGTATAATCGCGCGCACCACCGCTTCGCCGTCTTCGTGGCCTGCGCGACTTTCGTGCTCATCATCGCTGGTGCGCTCGTTACCAGTAACGACGCCGGACTCTCCATTCCTGACTGGCCTACATCCTTCGGATCCTTCAGCGTTCCCCCATTGCACGGAGGAATAAAGTTCGAGTGGAGCCATCGCGCCATTGCCGGGTCCATCGTGCTACTTACGATTTCCATTGCCGCGTGGACGTGGTTTGCCGACCGCCGTCGCTGGATGAAGTGGCTCGGCGTTGCCGCTCTAGGCACAGTGATTACGCAAGCAATCCTGGGTGGGCTTACGGTCCTGTTATTCCAGCCGCCCTGGGTCTCCTCGGCCCACGCCGCCGTGGCGCAGACATTTTTCTGCATCTCAGTTGTCATCGCAATGTTCACCGGACGTAGATGGGTGGAAGAAGTTCCGCAGATTGAATTCGACAGCCGCCGTCCCAGCCTCGTCACGCTCACCCTGCTCTCGATCTTCGTCCTCTACGTTCAACTGATTCTGGGCGCAATGTTTCGCCATCACGGCATGAGTTGGTGGCCCCACGTCGTGAACGCTGCGGTCGTGGCTTTCGTGCTGACCTGGACCGCGATCCGCGCCTTATCGCATTTCTCTAAGATTGAAGCGGTCCGGCGGCCAGCGATCCTTCTAGTATCGCTCCTGATCGCACAACTTTGCCTTGGCTTCGTCGCGTTTCTGACGCGTGTGGCCTGGGGACGCGACGCAGTTCAACCCGAACTTCCAATGGTCGTCTCAACCGTGGCCCATGTCGCCGTTGGAGCCCTGCTTTTAGCGACGGCTGTGGTTCTCGCGATTCATGTGTGGCGGCGGGTGCCGGTATCGTTTGAGGAGCGAGTCCCTAGTCGAACTCGAAAACCGGTAGCCGTGTAACCCGCCGGCCAGCATCTCATCGTAGAATAGTCTGTGGCTTCTAAAACTCCATTTGCTGTGGCTGGCTCCGAGACCGACCTCGCTGTAGGGCCCGCTGTTATTTCTGTTCAAGATGTCGTGCATCGTTATGGTGATCGCACCGCGCTGAACGGTGTCTCCTTCGATGTGCGTCAGGCCGAACTCTTCGGACTGCTGGGACCGAATGGCAGTGGAAAGACGACGCTGTTTCGCATCCTCTCCACCCTGATGATTCCGGTAGGCGGGCGAGCCGAGATCATGGGATTTGATGTTGCCCGCGACCCCAACGGTCTGCGTCGCCAGATCGGTGTGGTCTTCCAGGCCCAAAGCATCGACGTGAAGCTGACCGCCGCCGAGAATCTCTGGCATCAGGGACATCTTTATGGTTTGCACGGAGCGTCACTCAAATCGCGCATCGCGGAAATGCTCGGCCGGGTGGGCCTTGCAGATCGAGCCAATGAAAAAGCTGAGACCTTCTCCGGAGGAATGCAACGTCGCCTGGAATTGGCCAAGGGACTGCTTCATCACCCCTCGGTCCTGTTGCTTGACGAACCCACCACCGGCCTCGATCCCGGCGCCCGGCGGGATCTTTGGCAATATCTTGCCATTCTGCGCGATGAGGAAAGAGTAACCGTAATCGTCACCACTCACCTCATGGAAGAGGCTGAACGATGCGATCGCCTCGCCATCCTGAACGAAGGCAAAGTGGTGGCGCTGGGCACGCCAGATGACCTGAAGCATGAAATCGGCGGAGACGTGATTTTGCTGGACGCGAAAGACCCTGACTCGCTCGCCGAAAGAATCCGCGCACGCTTCCATCTGGACGCACAGGTGCTTCACGGACAGGTCCGTATCGAACGCGAGAATGGCCATCGCTTCATTACCGATGTGGTCGAGGCTTTCCCCGGCGAGATTGAGGCGATCTCAGTAAGCAAGCCCACCCTCGAAGACGTTTTCATTCACCGCACCGGACATCGTTTCTGGACGGACGGCGCGGAAGACGCAGAGAAATAAATAATGAAGGAACTCGCAAACCTATGATGCTGGTCCTATCCGTGGTCCTCGGAATCGTCCCGTTGATGGGCGTGGCGTGGATCGTTTTGAAAGCAAGCGTCACCACCGTCGACGGCCTCTTCATGAGCCTGATTCTGCTAACGCTGTCAGGCATTCTCTTCCTGAATGCATTCCTCGAGGTGCGCGGAAGAATGAAGAAATCCGCAGCACTGCTGCCGAAGAAAGGTTAACGTGGTCACCCGAAGCGCAACATTGCCAGTGCAGGCTGTTCCAATCTCCAGCGGAGTGATGCTGCCCGCCTTCACGCTCTGGTGGCGGGAGATCGTTCGCTTCTACCGCCAGCGCTCGCGCGTAGTTGGCGTGATCGCTTCGCCGCTGCTGTTCTGGCTGGTTATCGGATCCGGCTTCGGCACCTCGTTCCGCGCGGGCAGTGCTCCCGGACAGCAGCATTATCTGGATTACTTCTATCCCGGCGCGTTGATCATGATCGTGCTCTTCACGTCGATTTTCGCCATGATGTCTTTGATCGAGGACCGCAAAGAAGGCTTCCTGCTGTCGGTCATGGTCGCGCCCGTGCCCCGCTCTGCTATCGTGCTCGGTAAGGTGCTGGGTGGAACCACGCTGGCCGCCATTCAAGGCTTGATCTTTTTGGCTTTCGCCCCTTTTGTCGGCGTGCACATGGGGCTCGTCGATTTTCTGCTAGTCGTCTTTGTGGTTTTCCTGGTTTCCTTTGCGCTGACCTCTCTGGGATTCGCTATCGCGTGGCCCATGGATTCCACCCAGGCTTTCCATGCCATCATTAATCTTTTTCTGATCCCGCTGTGGCTGCTCTCGGGAGCGCTGTTTCCGCTGGCGGGAGCGTCGGGCTGGCTGCGGCTGGTGATGCGACTGAATCCGTTGACCTACGGCGTCGAGGCCCTGCGCGTTCTTCTGTATCCGGAAAGCCCCACCGTGTTGCCACTGCCTGCCTCCATCGCCGCGCTCGCGCTGTTCACGATTTTCATGTTTGGGCTGTGCTTTTTCCGAGTCAATCGCCGCTCCACGAGGCCTGCCGCATGATGCAAGTTCCGCCACAATTCGCAAGTTTCCCAGCGATCGATGCCAGCCTGAATGGAACCAGCGCGGTGCTGCTGCTGGTAGGGCGCGGTTTCATCAAACGCGGACAAATGGCCGCCCACCGCGCCGTAATGTTCGCCGCACTGGCGTCGTCCAGCATCTTTCTGGCGTGCTATTTGTACTATCACTGGCATGTCGGCTCGGTGCATTTTCAGGGACAAGGCTGGTCGCGGCCCGTGTACTTCAGCATTTTGATTTCCCATACGATTCTGGCCGCGGCGATTGTGCCCATGATCATTATTACGCTGAGCCGCGCCTTGCGAGAACGCTTCGACCGCCACCGCGCCATCGCGCGCTGGACGTACCCCTTGTGGATGTACGTCTCGGTCACCGGCGTGATTGTCTATTTCATGCTCTATCATTTGTTCGCTGCCTGAAAAAGCTTTACCACAGAGACACAGAGTCACAGAGAAGGTCTTTGCCAAAGTTTTCTCTGTGTCTCTGTGACTCTGTGGTGAAAATGGTTTTCGTATGTCAGTGGTCAGACTGAAAATCGATGTTTCGGGCACGGTGGGCGATGAAGCCTGGCGCGGACTCAAACAGTTTGACCAGATTCAGAGCGCGGATTTCGGCCCCCAATTCGGCAGTGGCGGACGTTGCAACCATCCGCTCAACGCTCCCCACAACAAAGGAGAATGGATCGGTGCTGAAATCCGGCTGCAGACGCCGCTTCTGGCTCAATACGCAGTCTCGCATTATCTGGAGCAAGACCGGGTGCTCGATGCCGATGTGGTGGAGTAACTCAAGTCTCAAAGCGCACGGAGAACCGTCATCCCATGTCTGCAGCTCCTAACCCAACTCCACAGGTTACGCCCGACGCAAGCAAGCCCCCCAAGCCGCGTATGTCGACGCGCAACCGGCTGCTCTTTTTCGTGACCGGATGGCTAATCGTTCTCATGCCGTTTTTGTTTTGGTGGAATACGTGGTTCGGCCGCCAGCTCTCTGAAAAACAGTTAGCTGAATACCTGCAAGACCAAAAGCATCCCCGGCACATTCAGCACGCGCTGGTCCAGATCGGCGAACAGATCACTCGACATGACGCGAGCGTGACACAGTGGTATCCGCAGGTTGTACGCCTGGCCTCTGATCCAGTCGAGGAAGTCCGCAATACCGACGCATGGGTTATGGGACAGGACACATCCGCCGCGGGATTCCATGAAGCTCTCCTCAAAATGCTCGCCGATCCATCGCTGATGGTGCGAGGCAACGCCGCGCTTTCGCTGGTTCGCTTCGGAGACGCAAGCGGAAGGCCCCAGATCCTCGAACTCCTGCAGCCAGCCACAGTCATCGCCACGCAGCCGGGAAAAGTGATCGATACCAGCGGTGTGGGCACGACGATTCATCAAGCAGGTATCGTCGCGAAATTGCAGGCAGGCGATCAGACCGTAGAAATCCGCTCGCCAATCACCGGCCGTCTGCGGACGCTGTCTGCTCAAACCGGACAAACGGTAGCGGCTGGCGCTGAGATCGCAACCATCGATCCGGGCACGGAACAGGTCTGGGAAGCACTGCGCGCGCTGTATCTCGTCGGTCAGCCCGAGGACATTGCAGCGGTGTCACGCTACGAACGAGAATTGCCTGACATATCCAACGACGAGCGCAATCAAGCTATCGAAACAGAAAAGGCAATAAGAGACAGAACAAAATAGAAGGTGTTAGACGTTGACTTCCTGAGAGCTGACAGCTGAAAGCTAGATCGGCATCACGCCGACTTCTTTTTCCACCTCGACCGTGTCCACCATCACGATCGCGTCCCAGGGACAGCCGTCGAGGAAGCATCCATCCGGACCTTTGCTGATGCACTTCTTGCATCCGATACAAAGAATCGGGTCAACCTGAATCCTGCCAAACGGAGTGCTGTCTTCGTCCGGAACCCAGAACATGCAATCTTCCACCGGGCAATATTCGACGCAGGCTGGAGACCCTGCGCAGCCCGTGCAGCACTCGGTAATCACCGCCAACTCCTTTGGTTTCTTCTTTCGAGGAGTCAACAGCCCCTTGGACTTGGGTTCAAATTTGAACTCGTCGGGCACCATCCCGGCGGGCTTTAAAGAGTCTGCTTCAGCAGGCATGGCACCGATTATACCGTAAGGTTTGAGATTTTCATCCACCTCGAAACCCACTCGATCGGACTCATTCGAAGCCGTCATCCCGAAGATCCGGCGTACTTCAGCCGGTCGAGGGATCTCGCGCGGAGTATTTGAAACTAGCCACCATCAGAATCCAGTTTCATTTTGGCCCGCCCTCGCCGACTCTTTCAGTCCCTGAGCGTCAAGCCTCGGCCATTTCTGATATATTGCCTTCCAGCCGTAATTTCGTGTCGATTCTCGCGTGTCGCCGCGGGCGGAAGGAGCAGCACTCATGGCAGGAAGAAGCGTTAACAAAGTCATTTTAATCGGAAATCTGGGCAAGGACCCCGAGGTGAAATACACCCAGGGCGGCATGCCAGTCGCCAAGTTCACCCTGGCCACCAACGACCGCTTCAAGGACAAAGAGGGTCAGTGGCAGGATCGCACCGAGTGGCACAACATCGTGGCCTTTCAACGCCTGGCTGAGATTGTCGGCGAGTATCTGAAAAAAGGCGGCAAGTGCTTCATCGAAGGCAGCCTGCGCACCAGTTCTTGGGACGACAAAGAAACCGGCCAGAAGAAGTACAAAACCGAAATCATCGCCAATGACCTGGTCATGCTAAGCGGACGAGGCGAAGGCGCCGCTGATGATTCCGGCGGACGCTCCCGCGGCGCCTCCGTAGCCGGAAACAATTTCGACCAAAGCACTCCCGAGCCACAACACGCAGCAGCCTCTACTCCGATCAGCGACGAAGATATTCCGTTCTAGCCGTAGAGACACGTGCTGATCTCGAGGACACCCGCGCGGAGCAACGCAAGAATGCGGCCCGCGGCGCAAGCCGTAGGTACAATGTCTCATTAACGCAAACCCCGGCTGAGGCGAAAGGACCTAATGCCATGATCTGCCCCGTCGGTTTCTTGGCTTGACTCAAGCTTTCTATCGAGATATTATTTCTCTGCAGATATTATCTCTTTGACAATTCCAATCTGGGAAGAGGAGCCCCTAACTCCTTATTCCGGAACATTTTACGTGTAAGTCCTTATTCCTCAAAGATTTTGGGGGTAGTCTGGCTGTAACCCCATCATTCCAAAAGATCAGGGGGGAGGGGTAGACCCCGAAATCTCTACCAGCGCCGGACTCGGCCTACATCGACGTGGACGAAATCGGAAGCGCGGTAGTAGCCGACCCCACCGCGATGCAGTGCGAGAGCTGCATCGCGCAACTGGGCCGTGGGCACTCCGGAAAGGCGGATATCAATCGCTTCCGCCTGCATGTGCAGACTGTGCTCGGCGACACCAGTGCGAGGGCTGCGGGTACGCAGAAACTCATTCGTACGTTGAGTTCGATATCCGCAGATGACATCGATCTCGGCCGAGGGACGACCGAGGGAAGCGGTCAGGTCGTGCAGCAGGTCAAACACGCGCGGATCGTAGTGGTGGACGTCGCCAGTGCGATAGTCGCGCAGGTACTGGTCGAGGCGGTCGAGCGCGTCGGGCAGGTATGTGTCGCCGCGGCGATAGACGATGTCGAGCCGCTCGTTGGTATGGGTGTGGTAGAACCGCAGGCGGTATTCGGTGACCGAAGGTGGGTCGAGTTTCGCTCCCGATGCCGGGAGCACGGCACTGAACGCCAGTACAAGACAAAGCTTATTTATCAATGACTTAGATCCCTAAAGATAATTCAGCAGCAACTGTCGCAATTTTATCATCTTCGAGCCGATTCTCTTAGTTACCAAACTCACCGCGCCGCAAACCGTTACAATGCTTTCGGAGATTGCCTATGTCCTCTCTCGCCAGCAAGAGTTGCGTTCCCTGCCGCGGAGGCGTGCCTCCGCTCAAAGGAAAAGAACTGGAATCGCTGCATCAGCAACTGCCGCAATGGAAGGTCCTCAACGAGCATCACATTACCCGCGCTTTCACTTTTCCTGATTTCAAGCAAGCGCTCGATTTCGTGAATCGCGTAGGCGCGGTTGCCGAGGCGCAGGGACATCACCCCGACATTCTGCTCGCCTGGGGCAAAGCGGAAATCACTTTGTGGACGCACAAGATCGACGGCCTGACCGAGAGCGATTTCATCATGGCCGCGAAGATCGATGGCTTAGCTGAAGTCTGACGGCTGAACGCTGAGAGCTTTTATAATCTCTTCATGCTCGACGAGAACGATTTTCGCAAACGGGCGGACGCTGCCCTGGAGTCTCTCAAACAGAGTCTGATTACGGCGGAAGAATCGGCTGACCTGGAAGTCGAGGACCAATCGGGAGCGCTGCACATATCTTTCGACGATGGTTCGCGCTTCGTGATCTCACCCAACGCACCAGTTCGCCAAATCTGGATTTCGGCGTTGGCCACGAGTTTCAAATTAGACTGGTCAGACGCGAATCAGGATTTCGTGTTGCAGAAGACCGGAGAAGACTTGAAGCCCTTGGTGTCCCGCTTGATCAATCAGCAGTTGGGCGAGGAAACAGTCACGCTTGCTTAATTGGATTAACGCTAGGCGCCCGGCCCCGCTCCCATCTTCTGCTTCAAGTGCGCGGCGATCTTCTGGCCGTGGAAGCGCCCGTTTTCGATGAAGATTTCGTTGGTCCTGGAACCGGCCACGATGACGCCAGCCACATAAATTCCCGGGACATTGCTTTCGAGTGTCTGGGGGTCGCAAACCGGACGGCATTGCTCGGTCGAAAGTTCGATACCCATCGAGCGCAGGAAATCGTAATCGGGATGGTATCCAGTCAAAGCAAAAACGAAATCGTTTTTCAGGCGAACCACGCCTTCGGGCGTGTAGATCACCACTTGATCGGCGGCGATCTCTCCCACTGAACTGCTGAAATAAGCCTTGATCTCGCCGTTCTTGATGCGATTCTCAATGTCAGGCAAGATCCAGTACTTGACGTGGTGGTGCAGCTTCGCCCCGCGGTGCACCATGGTCACGCGAGCTCCGTGCCTCCAAAGATCAAGCGCCGAGATTGCCGCGGAATTCTTGCCTCCGATGATCAGAACGTCGTTGTCAAAGTAGGGATGAGGCTCGCGGTAGTAGTGAAACACTTTCGGCAAGTCTTCCCCGGGAATATTGAGCATGTTCGCCAGGTCGTAGTAGCCGGTTGCGACGATCAGTTTACGGGTGTGGTAATCGTAGATTCGCCCCAGCCGATCGGTGGTTGTGACCTGGAAATCACCATCCCGCCCATTCACCGTCTTCACCCACTGGTATTGGGCGATCGGCAAACGATAGTGCTCCGCAACCTTCCGGTAATACTCGAGCGCTTCCTGACGCGTGGGCTTCTGGTTGGCAGTGCTGAACGGGATGTCGCCAATCTCGAGCAGCTCCGGCGTGGTAAAGAAAGTCATGTTGGCGGGATAGTTGAAGATGGAATTGACCACGCAACCCTTATCAATCGCGATGACCTTGAATCCGGCTCTTTGCGCTTCGATCGCACAGGCGAGACCAGTCGGACCGGCGCCGATGACAAGCACATCGACCCGAGTGTTGGAGTGCGACTCCGATTGAGCACGGGGGAGCGTGTCTGGAACCTGTAGCGCCGTCTCGGACATCGGTTTCGTTAGCAATTGATCGTTCCCAGGCTAGAGAACTACAACACATATCAAGACCGTGTGGCTTTTGAAGATAACGATTCTAGCACGCGGCGTGCTGTACTCCGGCGGGCTTGCCTCAAGAGCGAGAGGCGGCAGCAGCCGAGGAACTCGGCCGAACTTCACGCTCGATATTCCGCGATAACTCGTCTTCCGCAACTTCGAGGTCGTACGCGGACTGGAGATTCAGCCAGAAACGCGCGCTGGTTTGGAAATACCGCGCAAGCCGCAGGGCGGTATCTGGCGTGATGCCGCGACGTTCATGAACGATCTCCGCAACACGCGTGACCGGAACGTGGAGATCGAGCGCCAGCCGATTCATGCTGAGCTTAAGCGGCTCCATGAACTCCGCGCGCAGAATTTCGCCGGGATGGATGGGTGGAAGGCGTTTTTGAGACTTAGCCATGCAGGCTCCTAGTGATAATCCACTATCTCGACATCGTATGCGTTCCCTTCGCGCCAGAGGAAGCAGACACGCCACTGGTCATTGATCCGGATGCTGTATTGTCCCTCTCGGTCGCCATGCAAGGCTTCCAAGCGATTTCCAGGCGGCGCCACCAAGTCACGCAATTCCGTGGCGCTGTCCAGTTGCCGAAGCTTCCGGCGGGCATTCCGCTCGATCGCCTGAAATCGCCGACTCAGCTGCCGACGGTGAAGCCGCTCGGTTTCCGGGGAGCGGAACGACTTAATCACAAAAGCTATCCTATAACGTACAGCGTTTAACGTCAACCAGTAAGATTCCCGGTTCAATGATTACAGAACTGATATGTGGCCGATGTTGAAGACTGTTTGATGCTGACGATCATCCGGTCAGTCGCTACCACAGGCTTAGTTTCAGGTTGTTATAATCCGTAGTTAACTCAATCGTTCTGCCGTTTCAAGGAATCACATGGCCATCTCCGCCGAACCCACCACCCGCATTGAATCCGACAGCATGGGACAGATCGAAGTCCCGGCCAACGTTTACTGGGGTGCTCAGACGCAGCGCTCCCTGCTCCACTTCAACATTGGGCGCGACGTGATGCCGCCGGAGATGATCCGCGCGTTCGGCATTCTCAAGAAGGCGTGCGCGCTGGTGAACCAGGATCTGGGCAAGCTTCCCGCCGACAAAGCCAGGCTCATTGTGCAGGCCGCGGACGAAGTGATCTCCGGCAGGCTCAACAATCAGTTTCCCTTGCGCATCTGGCAGACGGGCAGCGGCACGCAGACTAACATGAACGTCAACGAGGTCATCTCCAACCGCGCCATTGAGCTTGCAGGCGGCGAGATGGGATCGAAGAAGCCGATCCATCCGAATGATGATGTAAACATGTCGCAGTCGTCGAACGACACGTTTCCGGCGGCGATGCACATCGCGGCAGCAGAGCGGGTGAAGAACGCGCTGATTCCTGCCATCAAGAGCGTTCATGACGCGATCACCGCCAAAGCGAAAGAATTCAATGACGTGGTAAAGATCGGCCGTACTCACCTTCAGGATGCCGTGCCTCTGACCTTCGGACAGGAATTCGGCGGCTGGGCCAGTTTGCTGGAGCGAGACATCAAGCGCCTGGAGCAGGTGCTGGGCGGTCTCTACGATCTTGCCATCGGCGGAACCGCAGTGGGCACCGGGCTGAACGCTCATCCTGAGTTCGCGGAAAGAGCGGCCAAGAAGATCGCTGAACTCACGGGACTTCCCTTTCGCTCACACGGCAACAAGTTCGCCGCGCTCTCCGCGCACGACGAGATCGTGTTTGCGCAGGGTGCGCTGGAAACGCTGGCTGCGTCGCTGATGAAGATTTCAAACGACATCCGCTGGCTGGCCTCGGGTCCGCGTTGCGGCCTGGGCGAATTGACTATTCCGGAGAACGAACCCGGATCTTCGATCATGCCGGGCAAAGTAAACCCCACGCAGGCCGAGGCTATGTCCATGGTGTGCGTGCAGGTTCACGGCGCGACCGCCGCAGTCGGATTCGCCGGATCGCAAGGCAACTTCGAACTCAACGTTTACAAGCCAGTCATCATCTACAACTTCCTGCATTCGGTGACCCTGATTACCGACGCTTGCCACGGATATGTCGACTACATGATCAAAGGCATTGGGGTTGATCGCGAAAGGGTTGATTGGTACGTGAAGAATTCGCTGATGCTGGTGACCGCCCTTGCGCCAAAGGTTGGATACGACAAAGCTGCAAAGATCGCCCACACCGCCCACGTTGACAAGACTAGCCTGCGCGAGGCGGCACTGAAGCTCGGACATCTCACGGGCGAGGAATTCGACGAGTTGATGAAGCCGGAGAAGATGACGCGGCCGTAGCAGGCAAAGTCGAACGAGGCTTCGCGCCCACATGCTGATTTTGCCGTCAACTGAGAAACACAACCTCCCTAGAAACACCGAAATGGTTGTATACACGCTGTGTATACATGGTGTATACTATGGATCTACATACCTCAGAGGGGGATTATGTTAAAGGCACAAGTAGTCAAGTGGGGCAACAGTCTAGCGGTTCGAATACCCAAGGCTGTGGCCCAAGAAGCCCTCATGGAAGAGGGTGATGCGGTACTGATCAAGGCAGCAAGAAATCGCATCGAACTGCTCCGAACGGACAAGATTCCCACGTTGAAGGAACTAGTGTCCCAAATCACGCCAGAGAATCGTTACGAAGAAACCGCATGGGGGCGTGAAAGAGGTAAGGAAATCGTTGAATGGTAGCGCGCTACGTCCCGGAAGCTGGAGATATCGCGTGGCTGGATCTTGATCCGCAGGCTGGAAGCGAGCAAGGCCGACGTCGCCCGGCTTTGGTGTTGACCGATCAAGCCTACAATCTCGCCAGTGGTCTGGTGGTCGTTTGCCCTCTCACCAGCAAGCGAAAGCCGTATCCTTTCGCTCTCCCAGTTGTTGTGGATAAGGTGGAAGGGGCAGTTCTGGTGGATCATGTCAAAAGCGTGGACTGGAAGGCGCGAAAAGCAGTTTTTCACTCTAAGGCAGATCCCGCACTGCTCAGCAAAGTCCGCACTTATGTCGCAGTTCTGCTTCGTATCCGCTGATTTGGCCTGGTCTGCAACTCGCCGAGTTCGGGACGACGCCTTCCGAGAAGAAGTCTAGCCGTCCCGGGTCTAGTCGGGATCGTACACCGCATTGCCATAGCCTGCGCGGCGGATTTTTTCTTGCATTTGTTCGAGCTTGGCCTTTTCCTGGGCGAGCTGCTGTTGCGACGCTTCGTATTGTGCTTTCAAGTTCCGCCCCCGGTCGCACCAGTCCTTGTAATAAGGTGTGTAATATGTCGAGGTCCAGCACGCCTGGGCATCAGGATCCTGCGCGAATCCTACGCTCCAAGCGGCAAACTGATTCTTGAGACTTGTGATGCGGTTCTGGATGTCTACGATCTTGCCCTTCTGAACTTTGATCTGATTCTTGAATGTTAAGCCTTGGGCGTAAAACTGGCGCACTTTTCGTTCATCGTCCTGAGTCGTCTTATCTTGGGTTAGCTTATCCTGGGCGGCTTGCGCTGCCGCATCGTTCGACTTTGGGTCGGATTTGGCCTCGGGTGGACTGGTGCCATCGTTCAAATCGTGGTTTCTGATTACTTTGATCGGCGGAGCCGAGTCACGCGCTTGCCTCGAGGCATCGGCCGCCGCTGCCACCGCGGAGGGCTTGATTGGCTTTGGATTCACTGGTTGCGGGCTAGCCGGTTGTGAGGTGGTAGGCTGCGCGTCAGTTGATTGCGGACTGCTGGGTTGCTGGCCGGTTTGGCCGAAGGCCAAAACCGGCATTAATAGCCATCCAAGCATCCCCAAGCGATAAACAGAGCGCATAGCTAAACATCATATCGTTGGCTAGTCTGCTGGGATGCGCTTTTCGGAGTAACGTCAGGCGGTGTACTTTCGGTGCAGCTCTCAAGAACAGTTTAATCGGCCTCCGCAATTGACAGCTCCGGTTGCTTCCTGGCATCACTGGCTTTCCTCGGAATCGTAGTGATTGCAATCACGCTGATCAGGACGAGCAGAGCCCCCAACAAGGTGCGGGGACCAACAGCTTCTCCGCCGACGAAATATCCCAGAGCGACCGCGACCACGGGATTTACGTAGGCATATGTTCCCACTTTCGTTGGTGATTCATGGTGCAGCAGCCAGACGTAAGCGGTGAATCCAACAATCGAACCCGCGACGATCAGATACAGCAGCGCGAACCCGGCTTTCGCGGAAACCGCCTGCAAGTGAAAACCGGCAAACTCACCCGAGAGAGCGGCGAGCACGAACAGTTGGGCTCCGCCGGTAAGCATTTGAGCGGCTGCACTCATTGGCTTCGAGGCCGGAAGAGTGAGCCGGCGCGTGAGAATCGTGGCCACGGACCAGGTAAATGCAGCAACCAACAGAGCGAGAGCGCCGGCACGGTTGATGGGAACTTCTCCGAACGAGAATGAAGGAATAGTTAGAACAGCTACGCCGCACAGGCCCGCCAGCAGAGCCAATCCAAGCCGAACCGTAAGCCGCTGAGTGCGCAGAAAGATGATTTCGAGCAAAGTAATGAACACCGGAATGGTCGCCAGCACAACTGCAGCGATGCCTGAGGGAACGCGTTGCTCGGCCCAGAACAGGCAGCCATAGTCGACAAGGAAGATCAACGCCCCCAACAGCATCGCGGCGGCCCACTCGTGTCGACTGGGAGGTGGCGCGCCCTTGAGCCGCATCCATCCGTAAAGGACAATGCCCGACACGAAAAAGCGGATGCCCGCCAACAGAAATGGAGGCACTTCTTGGACTCCGACGCGAATTGCCAGGAACGTCGATCCCCAGACGAAATAAATAACGGCGAACGCGAGAAGGATCTTCCACGAAGGTGGACGCGTGGCGGTTTCCAATGCGATCTCCCCTACAGGCAATGAGACACTACTCGCTTATAGATGGCTCAGTGACTTCCGAGGAACCATGCTTCGGTCATAAAAAGTTTTTGATGGACTCGAAGGCGTCTCGCTTTATGGGCGGGCCGTTTTTCCGAACATGAGTCCGCTTAACCTTGACACCTGGACGGTGTCGATGTCTTTCGATGCGATGAACACATGGAAGCTTTCTCCCATTCCGGTGGGCGTGATGAGGTGCTTGAGCTGAAGCGCAACCTTGGCTCGTTCCTGCGGCAATCGGCATTCTTCGAAGGCATCGGCGAATTGATTATGCTCGCCGATTCCCAACAGAAATTGAGATTGCGTCAGTAACGGCTGGACTTGCATTCCGCCTTGTTCGGCTGCCGCGGCCAGGGCCGTGAAATTCACGTGTGCGGTGATGTCTTGTTCTCCGGGCGCTTCGTAAGGATTTGCACTCTCAGAGTGCTGGCGATACGTAGCGATCGTGCCGCGATGCCGGCCCGCAAGTTGCTCCTGCCGAGTGTATCCGTAGTCGATGGCGATCACGAATCCGCGCGTCACTGTGGCCGTGATTAGCGACATATAGCGTTGCGCGATCAGGGAAGCTTCGATTCTCTCTCCGGCTTCGGGATGAACGCTGTAACGGTCGAGGAACTCCAGTACCTCGGGAGATGCTACGTTCCAGGCTTCAACCAATCGTCCATCTTTCTCCGAGAGGCGCAACTCGCCTTGCGGCGAGATAACCTCAACCGGCAGCGCGTCGAAGAATTCGTTGGCAAAAACGATGACGGGGACTTCGGGGGCTAAAGCCCTCGCGAGAGCGGCCTTATGCGGCACGACGGAAGTCGTGCCCTCCCCCAGGGTCGAGCTTGCCGAACAGAGCGAAGTCTTCCCTGCTGCGAAGTGCCGTTCCAGAGTCGCTTGCAATCGCTTTCGCAAAACGGGCGACGTCTCCACCAGCCTGTAATGCAGGGCGCGAAAGAAGTCGGGGAACTTTTTCTCCGACCAGTCCAACACATCCTGGGCGAATAATCCGCGACCCGGGCCAAGCTCTAGGATTTCGATCTGCGCCGGCGATCCCAACGCCCGCCACATCTCTTCGAATTGACGCGCCAGGAGACGTCCGAATACCGCGTGCACGTCGCTTGATGTGTAAAAGTCGCCAGCCTTGCCGAATTGCTCGGCATTGCGCGAGTAATAACCCAGGTCGGGGTCGTACAGGCACACTTCCATGTACCGCGAAAATGGAATAGGCCCGCGCTCGCGGATTTCCTGTTCAATTTTCTGGCGCAGGGTCACAAGCCTTCCCGCTGGCGCTCGATGCGGTCTTGGGGAGTGCGGATGAACATTTCCACCAGGTAATCGTGCAGACAGTCGTAGAGCTGGCGCTGGAAGGTCCATTCGAATTGGGGGTGGTCCAGGTCGCGTGGGTGGAGATCGAAATAGTAGGTGTGCACGGGGACACGCGGATTCTTGAATTGAATGATCAGTTCAACGCTATCGCCTTTTGCGTGAGCGTCGAAATCGAGCAAGGGGTGCTGGTAGAGACGCAGTTGAGCGAGAACGCGATCGAGCCGTGGCTTGTGGGACATAGGAACCGAAGTCGATTCTAAAGTAATTATTGTCAGCGTACAGGAACCCTGTACAATATGGAAAGAGGGTTGCTTGACAGAGACAACTTATACCGCTCTGCGCCAGAGTCTCGCCTCCGTCTTGGACCGTGTGGCGAATAATCGTGAGGTCGTAATTGTTCGGCGGAGGGGCGAAAAGACGGTGGCCATGGTTCCAGCGGACGAACTCATTGGCCTGATGGAAACGGCTCACCTACTGCGATCGCCCAAGAACGCACAGCGGTTGCTTACGGCGCTGAGACGAGCTGTGGGGCGAAAAGGCAAGCCGGAGCCGCTCGAAAAGCTGCGCCGGGAGATGGGACTTGGTCCGAACCGGTGAGCGCGAGGCGATATTCCACGCCGAGTTTCGCCAGGATCTGCGTTACTGGATAAACACAGATCGCAAGGTAGCGATCCGGGCCTTCGAATTAATCGAAGCGGTGCTGCGAGATCCTTTCACCGGCATCGGCAAACCGGAACCGCTCAAGTACGTATTGGCGGGTTGCTGGTCGCGCAGAATTACTCAGGAACATCGTCTGGTATATCGCGTGGCCGAGGGCAGGATCGATTTTCTTCAGGCTCGGTATCACTATTGACGTTCATCACTCGTAGCGCAGCGCCTCGATCGGATCCAGCCGCGCGGCTTTAATTGCGGGCAGCATTCCGCTCACAATCCCCACGAAGCTCAGAATCACCGTGGACCAGACTAGCGTGCCGGTGTCGATTATCAGATGAATGTCTCCCTCGCTGGCATCATCGATGAACGCGCTCCACAGCGTAAGCGAACCCACTGACCAGGAAACCAAGTAGGCTAATGCCACGCCCAGCAGGCCGCCCAACATGGTGATGACGAGTGCCTCGGCCAGGAACTGAAACAGAATGTGCCAACGATGCGCGCCCAGAGCTTTCTCTACGCCAATCTCGCGCGTGCGCTGGGTCACCGAAACCAGCATGATGTTCATTAATCCCACCCCGCCGATGCCCAGCGTCAGCATGCCGATGAAGCCCAGCAGAATCTTGATTCCGACTGTAATGACGGTGAGGTCGGCCAAATCTTTGTTGGCGTCAAAGACGAAAACCGCGCGTTCATCTTTCGGATCGAAGCCGTGGTGAAACGCCATGGAACTGCGTACAGCCCGCACTACTTTCTCGTGATCTCCCTCGTAGTCCAGGAAGATGCCATCAAGGTAATAAGTATTTTTGATGTCGCCCATTGCGCTGTAGGGAAGGTAAACCAGCGAATTCATGTCTTCGTCGCCATTCGAAATCGTGTGCTTGAGCACGCCGACGACTCTGTAGGAAATGCCGTCGATACGAATGCTTTCGCCCAGGGCATTCTGACCGGAGAACAGTTTCTTTTTCACGGTCGAACCAATGACAGCTACTCGGCTGTGAGTAAAATCCTCCTGCTCTCCAAAAAATGTACCCTCGCCAACTTCCAGGTCACGGATCCTCTGGTAGCTGGAAAAGATTCCGTGAACACCATAGCTTGCGCTGCGCGTACCGTACGCGACCTGACTCTGCTTATCCACTTCGGGAGAGATTCGGGTGAGCATTGGAACCTCAGCCCGCAGATAGTCGAGATCGTCGCGCGTCAAGCGAACTTGTGTACCCGCCTTGCTGCCACCGGCCTGCAACGAGGTGCGTCCGGGGAAAACGCCGATCAGGTTGCCTCCGAAGGTGCGGAACGCAATCATCAGGGCGTTCTCAAACCCTGAGCCGTACGCCAGTAGCAGCACCACCGTGGCAATTCCCCAAGCCATCCCCAGCATGGTGAGCAGCGAGCGGCGGCGATTGTGTTTCAGCGCGTTGTAAGCTTGAGTTCCGAGATCGCCAAACATCGTTACTCCTGTCGTAGCGCTTCCACCGGAGGAAGCAATGCTGCCTTGCGTGCCGGATAAAGGCCGGCGATGATGCCGGCGATCGAAAGCGACAAAATTGCGATGACCGCCGAGGCCGGCACAATGCGCGGCGTGTCAAATCCTTCTGGTGAAGGTAGCTGCGCAAGCAATGCCACAAAACCACCGGAAATAGCCAGGCCAATTCCACCACTCAACGCGGTGAGGAAAGCGCCTTCCACAAAAAACTGCGTCAGGATATTGCGATGGGTCGCACCTAGCGCCTTGCGCAGCCCAATCTCCCTGGTGCGTTCCGTCACCGAAACCAGCATGATGTTAATGATGCCAATTGCTCCCAGGCCCAGAGTCACCAGTCCCACCACGCCCAGGAACCAATCCATCGCATCGAAGATCTTGCCTACGCGGATGGCTCCGTCGATCGTGTCCCAGTCCATGAACGCGTCGTCGAGCTTGGGATCGAACCCGTGGCGGCGGGCAATGACCGCGTGTACTTCTCTCTGAGCTTCGAGGTGCATCTCTTTTTTCAACGGCCGGTAGTTGATGAAAGAAATCGCATTCTCTGAATTCTGGGTGGTGAGTGGGAACAGCGTGCGCATGGTTTCCAGGGGCACGAAAATACGGGCGTTCGTGCCGTTCTCGCCTTCTTTTCCGATCTTCGGGATCACGCCGATAATTTTGAAGTCCGTGCTGTTGAGCAGAATCGTGCTGCCCACGGCAGGCTGCCCGGGAAACATGTTCTTGAGCATCTCGTATCCAACCACGGCGACGCGGCGACGCTGGCTGTTGTCGTCGTCATTGAACCAACGCCCGGGATCAGTAGGAATGGTGCGAATCTGGTTGTACTCGGGGGCGACTCCGAACACTTGCCCGTTGGTCGTTCCGTAATCGCTCACAGCGCGTATATCGTCGCGTTCGAGCACCGGCGAAACCGCGCGTATCAGCTTGGCCTCGCCGCGAATCGCGAGATAGTCCTCATAGGTAAAGTGATATGTCTGCCCCGACTGGTAGCTGCCCTCGACTGCCGGGATGCGTCCCGGAAAGACAAACATAATATCCTGCCCGAGGTTCGCCATTTGTCTCGTCTGGCCGCTCCGAAAGCCCTCTCCCAATCCCACCAGCAGGAGCAACGAACCTACTCCCCAGGCAATCCCGAACATGGTCAAGAACGAGCGCAGCTTGTGTGCCCACAAGGTGGCCAGCGACTGGCGAACGATGTCAACAAGCGTTCTCATGAATGTAGCCGCGCGTCCTCGCTTGCGGTTTTTGCGGCAAGCTTTCGTCTATCCGGCACGGGCGAGGACGCCCGCGCCTACACGTGATACGCATCCCAATGCTTGCGAGTTCCCGTGATTCGCTGGTCCGTACTTTAGACGACCTCTCCAACTAGCCGCCTCAGTTTTTACAACTTGTTACAACTCGCTATCCGGCGGTCTGTCCTTCCGTCTAAACGCTCGATTCCTCAATCCAGTTCCGTTGGATCTTCCCGGAACACAATTTAGAAGCGGAGGGTTATTCCATGCTCAAACATTTGATAGTCGCCCTGGTTGTAGGGCTCGCGTTTGGAAGTTCGTTTTGCCATGCTCAATCCGCGCTCCTGGACCTGCCGCGAGATAGCCAGCACTCCGCGGTGTCGCAGCGCATCGGAATCACCGACATCACCATCAGCTATTCCCGGCCGCTGGTAAAGGGCCGCCCCATTTGGGGCAAACTTGTGCCGTATAACGAAGTCTGGCGCACTGGAGCGAATGAAAACACGACCATCAAGTTCACGGACGACGTCACGATCGAGGGAAAGCCGCTGGCGAAGGGCACATATGCGCTCTTCACGATTCCGGGAGAGAATCAGTGGACGGTCATTTTCTCCAAGGTCCACACCGCATGGGGCAGCTTCACTTACAACCAGGCGGACGACGCACTAAGAGTGACTGTGAAGCCACAGGCGACGGAACCCCGTGAAGCAATGACGTTCGACTTCGATGATGTGAAGGCGGATTCCGCCGTGGCTACGCTGCGTTGGGAAAAGATTGCCGTTCCCTTCAAGGTTGACGTGAATGTGCACGACATCGTGCAGGCCAGCCTACATAACCAACTCCAGGGCCTTGCTCAATACACGTGGGAAGGATGGGACGATGCGGCAACCTACCTTCTCACCAGCAAATATGACCTGAATGAAGCCCTGCAATACGAGGAGACTTCGATCCGAACCGAGCCACGGTTCGACAACTACTTGACCAAGTCGCAGATTCTCGAAGCCATGGGCCGAAAAGACGATTCCGAGGTTGCCAAGAAACAAGCGCTCGACAGGGCTACGGCCGCTCAACTGTATTACTACGGACGGCAGCTTCAGACCCAGGGCAAACAGGATCAGGCTTTCGATCTCTTCCGTCAGGCGGCGAACAAAGATCCGAATGATTGGGTGGTTCACGACGGCACGGCGCGGATTTATTCGTCAAAGGGCGACTACAGCGCCGCGCTCAAGGAAATCAAGATCACCCTGGCGGGCGCTCCCGACAACCAGAAGATTTTCTTTGAGCCTCTGGTGAAGAAGTTGGAGGCAGGGCAGGACATCAACAAAAACTAGTGAAACAAGCGCCGGTTGCTAATCGCCAGCCCTAGCGACCGGCCTTCTCTTCTCGTCAACCTTCACTTCCGGATACTCGTACACACCGCGTCCCGCTTTGCGGCCCACACGCCCTGCCTTGACGTACTGCACCAAGAGCGGTGCGGGGCGATATTTCTCTCCCAAGCTCTTATGCAAATACTCCAAAATCGAAAGGCGAGTATCCAACCCAACCAGATCCACCAGTTCGAATGGCCCCATAGGATGGTTCAGGCCGAGCTTCAACGCTTTGTCTATATCCTGGGCGGAAGCGATTCCTTCCTGCAGCATGTAGAACGCTTCATTGCCGATCATGGCGTTGATGCGACTGGTGATGAAGCCCGGCGACTCCTTGATCACCACCACTTCCTTGCCCATCCGACGGCCGACCTCAGCGGCAGCCGCGAGAGTGTCGTCGTCGGTTTCGAGCCCACGGACAACTTCCAGCAGCTTCATTTTGTGGACGGGATTGAAGAAGTGCATGCCGACACATTTTTTGGCGCGGTAACTGACACTGGCGATTTCGGTAATGCTTAGCGAGGAAGTATTCGAAGCCAGAATGGTTCCAGGCCGGCAGATTTTATCGAGCAGGGTGAAGATCTCAATCTTCGACTCCATCTCCTCGGGCACAGCCTCGATCACCAGATCCGCTTCGCGTGCGGCTTCTTCAACGCTTCCGGCGTACCGCAAGCGGCCGAATGCGGCTTTGGCATCATCGGCAGAGACCTTTCCAATCTCGACGGCCTTGTCGAGGTTGCCGCGAATCTCGGTCTCCGCGCGCCGCAGAGCGTTGGGCAGCAAGTCTTCCAGGATGGTCTGATAGCCGCCCAGCGCCGCCACATGAGCGATGCCCCGGCCCATGGTTCCGGCGCCGATCACGGCGATGGTGTGGACCTGGGCCACTACTACTGCCCACCCTTTTCCAACCGGACCACGAGAGCATCGAGGTTGGTGCCCGCGACCTTCAGGCTTTCGGCCAGGCGCTTTTTTTCGTCGCTCTCCATGGCGGCGACGAATGCGCTGATGCGACGCAGGGTGGTGGTGATGTCGTCCACGTAGTTGATCAGGCGAATCAGTTCTCCGGAAGTTCCCATAATGATTTCTGCTCCAGTGGCCCGTGATCGGGCGACGATGCTTAGTATTTATCCGCTCCGCACTCAGTACAAACCGGCACTTGAGGGCGAACCACCATTTTCAATGGTGGAGAGAAATTAGTAAAGGCGCGGTCACACGAGACCGCTCCGTCACCGGGCCCGTGATCGTAGACGCACCGGGGTGGTTGATGAAGTACGCGTTCGTCCCAGGCCGTTAAATGTATTTAGGACGGGGCTTCTTTATTCTGTTCCGTGATGCCGGCGAATTCGAAGACGGTGCGGAGGTCGCGCCAGTTTCCGTTGAGGGCGCCTTCGATTGCGGCTTCGGCTGGTTGAATCCGTTCGTATTCTGCCACGTCCTCGTTGTTTAGGGATGGATCGCGGTCGGGGTTCTTTCGCTCCTTCGGAGCTGGGTCGTTTTCCGGTTTGGTCCTACGGCTTGCGCCGTGGGCTGCATTCTTGCGCCGCTCCGCGGCTGGTTCTGCGGCTGGCTCTGCAGTTTCGTTTTTCTGGGTTGCCTTCTTTTGGGTGTCTTGTGGAGCGGCTTCTGTAGCGGCTTGTGCTTCGATTTGGACTATCGCATTTGTTGCGGCCTCGCGGACAGGAATGTCCGCGCTACATGGGCTCAGTGGCGGGCCGAACTCGGGGTGTTCGATCAGGTATTGGCGGGCGTAATCCGGGACTTCGCGCACCATGGGTTGCTCGCTGGCCCGGTAATGGACGTCGTCGAAGCGGACGTTTTTTGCGTTCCTCGCAGCGATGCGCAGGGCTTGAATGATCAGCCGGGCGCGGGTTGGGTCGAGAGTGCCTTTGATCAGCCCGTCGACTACGTGCATGATCGAAAGCTGGAT
>Ga0209415_10002876_pt1 | contig 32185 bp, 26 predicted proteins | sample PeaSoiSIISIP2007_FD_187696 | JGI IMG/M metagenome (GOLD analysis project Ga0209415, IMG submission 187696) | Peat soil microbial communities from Weissenstadt, Germany - SII-SIP-2007 (SPAdes) (version 2) | ecosystem: Environmental > Terrestrial > Soil > Wetlands > Peat | place: Germany... | reverse complement strand
GTTGTTTCAGAAGCGCAATTCTTTTACGATCACTGGGAGTAAATATCCGCGGCGCATCGTACTGATAGCCATCGTCACCGGTTTGTTCAGTTGGGCGCAACAGTCCCAGGATCTTTCCCAAGCCAGTCTCGAAGATCTGATGAACATAAGAGTGACTTCTGTCTCGAAAAAAGAGCAGAAGCTGTCCAAGGCAGGCGCCGCAGTGTTTGTCATCACGCAGGAAGACATCCGGCGCTCGGGCGCAACCAACATTCCGGACCTTCTGCGCATGGTGCCGGGCGTTGAGGTGGCGCAGATTGACGCCAGTAGCTGGGCCATCAGCATTCGGGGATTCAACGATCGCTACGCGAACAATGTCTTGGTACTGATTGACGGCCGGACGGTATACTCGCCCGATTTCGGAGGAGTGGAGTGGGATGAACAGGATGTTCCGCTCGAAGACATCGACCGAATCGAGGTAATTCGCGGGCCGGGTGGCACGGTCTGGGGAGCCAACGCGGTGAATGGCGTGATTAATATCACCACCAAGAGTGCGAGAGCAACCAAGGGCGGGCTCGTTACGGCCGCCGGTGGAACTCAGGAAGCTGCAAGCGGACTAGCCCAATATGGCGGCAGCTTGGGGGCGGACGGCGCGTATCGGATCTTCGGAAGGTACTCCAATGTCGGTAGTAACGCGTTCCCGAACGGCAGCAATGCAGGTGACGGCTGGCATCTGTCGCACGGAGGTTTCAGAACGGATTGGACGCTCTCGCCCCAGGATTCACTGACTGTCCAGGGCGACATGTTGGGAACAGCCGGGTCTGAAACCCTTACAACGCTTTTCTCGAACACCCCTCTGCTCGGCGAAAGGACACTGGATGCCCCCAACTCAGTCAACAGCGCCAACATCTTGAGCCGCTGGACTCACACTTTTTCGAATGGTTCTGATGTGTCGGTGCAAACCTATTACGATCGCGACGATCGGAAGTTGTGGGGCATACGCGACATTCTGGATACGGTCGACCTGGATGTTCAATATCATCTGAAGTTGGGAACCCGGCACGACATCGTGTGGGGTGGAGGTTACCGCTTCACGAAGGACGGTTCGACGCCGGGATATGCGATTACCCTGTTACCGTTCTATCCTACCGACTATCTTGCGAATATCTTCTTTCAGGATGAGATCGCACTTGGCCATTCTCTGTCGCTGACGGTGGGGTCGAAGCTGGAACATAACACGTATACGGGCTTTGAATATGAGCCGAGCGCACAGCTGGTCTGGGCTGCGACAGCTCGGCAAACCCTGTGGTTATCGGGAGCCCGCGCGATTCGCCAGCCGGCGCGGTTCGATCGCGCCATCAGCATCGACTACGGAATCGAACCGTTGGGAGGTGGCGCATTTGCGCTTCTGAAATTCGCCGGCAACACGAATTTGAAAGCGGAGGAACTCCGCAATATCGAGGCCGGATATCGCGCCCAGCTCAATGAGCGTCTTTCGTTGGATGCGACAGCGTTTCTCAGTTTCTACTCCAATCTTCTCACCCATGAGCCGGGGACCCCTTATTTCAACCAGGATCCGTCCGCGCCCTACCTGATAATCCCGATAGAACTTGGGAACCTGGCGGACGGGAGGAGTTATGGCGGAGAGGTCTTTGGGAACTGGAAAGTGAATCACCGATGGACCATTAGCCCCGGCTACAGCCTGCTCTACACGAACACAAAGCTGAGTCCCGCACCTCAGGGTGTTGCCCTGAACATTCCAGGGGGGGCGCCAAGAAACCAGTTTCAGATTCGATCATTGTTGAATGTTGGCCGTCACTTAGAATGGGACAATTCCCTGAGCTATGTCGGCGAATTGCCGAATTCAAACGGAGGCTTCACGCCGCGCTATGCCAGGCTCGATACGCGCTTGGGATGGCGCATCGGCGAGTCAACCGAATTCAGTCTGGTGGGTCAAAATCTCCTGTCGCCACGACATCTCGAGTTTTACGCTGACTATCCAGTTCAACCCGCGCTTATTTCACGCAGCGTGTTCGCAAAAGTCACATGGCGATTCTAGGACCATCAGCGAGTCCGAACAGGGCGTCATTCGCAAGCTCCGAGGGTCCGCATTCACCCGGCTTGCTCCCGGGCGCGCCGCAACTCGCACCGCGAGAGCACGATAGGCAAAGAAAGTGGTTCTGCGCGGTCGATAAGCCAACCAGGATGGTAATGGGGTCTGCGCGTGTTCCGACCCGGATGTAGGCCTTGAATGCTGGATCCTATTTCAAACAAACGCAATTCCTCCACGGTCATGGGGAGCAAATATCCGCGTCCGGTCGCGGTGCTGCCTTTCCTCACCGGCTCGTCGAACTTGGCGCAACCTTCCAAGGGCTCCGGTTTATCCCAGGCCAGCCTCGAAGATCTGATGAACACGCAAGTGACTTCGGTGTCGAAGAAAGAGCAGACGCTATCGAAGGCGCGCGCGGCGGTTTTCCTTCGCTTCGCCGAATCATCAATTTCTGGTGAGGTTCCTGCTCGATCTTCCCCGCCATCTGAAATGGGACAACACGCTCGGATACGTCAGCAAACTGGCGGTTGGAAATATTCCCCCTATGTTCGTTTGGACAGCCGTTTGGGCTGCCGACTGGGGGAGTCGTGGAATTGAGCGTAGTGGGACAGAATCTCTCGGCGCCCCGGCACGCCGAGCTTTTCGATTCAGCTTTGAAATACACGCTGGTGGAGCGCAGCGTTTTCGGAAGGTAATGGCGCTTTTGACGATCGGGAACACCATTCTATGGCCAATCGATTCATTACGGTGATGTTCCTGGGGGGCTGGCTGGCTGCGAACGCGTGTGGTCAGGCGATGGACGAATACCAGGTCAAAGCCGCCTTCCTCTTCAATTTTGCCAAGTTTATCGAGTGGCCATCGGGAGCCTTCCAGACGGCCAAGGACCCGGTCACGGTCTGCGTGCTCGGGCACAATCCGTTTGGAAACGGCCTCGAAGAGGTAATTCGTGGAAAGTCGATCGACGGCAGATCGCTGGTGTATCGCCAGGTATACGACGTCGAAAGCGCCAACTCCTGCCAGATTCTCTTTGTGGCTTCGTCGGAATGCAAACGCTTCCGCGCAGTGCGCGGAACCTTGAAACCCCTGGGCATCCTGTCGGTCGGTGAAGCGGAGGAGTTCGTCGCCGATGGAGGCGTGATCAATTTCAAACTGGAGGATGGACGGGTTCGCTTCGAAATCAACGTGGAGGCCGCCGAGCACCAGCAACTCCATATCAGCTCCAAACTTCTGAGCTTGGCGCAAATCGTGAAAACGGAGAAGTTCCGATGAGCCTGGCCGCCCAATACCGCGATCTGCCGATTCGTCACAAGCTGCGGCTGATCGTGATGCTCACGGTGGGCGCCGCACTCATCGTGGCCTGCGGAGCGGTACTCGTCTATCACTACTACACCCTGAGAGATTCGTTGCGGCGAGACCTGGGCGTACTGGCCGAAATAACCGCGGATAACAGTACCGCGACGCTCATGTTTGTCGACCAAAAGACTGCTGAGGAGCTGCTCTCCGGTTTGAGGGAGAAGCGCTCCATCGTAACAGCCGCCATCTATTCCGCCGATGGCCGGGTCTTCGCCAGCTACCGGCGCGATTCGTCGGCCATGGTTCCTCCGAGCTTTCCAAGCAGTATGAACCGAGGCTCGTTCAAAAATGACCGGCTTTACATATCTCAGCCAATTTTGCTCGACCACCAGCCGATCGGCAGCATTTATCTGGAGTCGGACTTAGGCGAAGTCAATTCCAAGCTGCGTCAGTTTGTCCTCATCGTGATCGTCACCTTGATGGTGGCCCTGTTGCTTGCATTTATACTTTCGGCCAAACTCCAAACCGTCATCTCGGGGCCGATCGCGCGATTGGCGCGTACGGCCAAAGCCGTTTCCGTGGAGAAAAACTTTGCCGTTCGCACTGCTAAAACCTCCAATGACGACCTGGGACAACTCACCGACACCTTCAACGGAATGTTAGCCGAGATTCAGCAGAGAGACCGGGAGTTGCTCAGCCATCGGGACCGCCTGGAGCAGGAGGTCACGGCCCGCACGGCGGAACTGCTGGCCGCCAATTCGGCGCTGTCGGCGGCCAAAGAAAAGGCCGAAGCCGGCAGCCGCGCCAAGAGCGAATTTCTCGCCAATATGAGCCATGAGATCCGAACGCCCATGAATGGAGTCATTGGGATGACGGAGCTGGTGTTGGATACCGATCTCACGGCCGAGCAAAGGGACTACCTTAGCACGGTGAGGAGTTCGGCGGACTCGCTGCTCACGATCATCAACGACATTTTGGACTTTTCGAAAATTGAGGCGGGCCGGCTGGAGCTGGACCCCGTTCGCTTCAACCTGCGCGACCAGGTCGACGATGGGGTGCGCGCGCTGGCCGTGCGGGCGCATGAGAAAGGTCTCGAACTGTTGTGCGAGTGGAAGGCTGGCGTTCCCGACTACGTAGTCGGCGATGAGGTCCGGGTGCGCCAAGTGATCATGAATCTGCTGGGTAACGCTATTAAGTTCACCCAGGCCGGAGAGGTGGTGCTCGAAGTCGCATTGGGAGAGGCGCAGGAGGATCGTTTGGACCTGCACTTCGTCGTGCGCGACACAGGCATCGGGATAGCTCCGGAAAAACAGAAACTGATCTTCGACGCGTTTTCCCAAGCCGACGGATCGATGACGCGGCGCTATGGGGGAACCGGACTGGGACTCACCATTTCCGCCCGCCTGGTGGAGGCGATGCACGGCAGGATCTGGGTGGAGAGCACGCCCGGCCAAGGGAGCGCGTTCCATTTCACCGCCCGTTTTGGCCTCGCTTCAGACTCGATTCCGGACGAACACACCCAGCTCTATCAGGGGCTGTCCGTATTGCTGGTGGATGACAACCTCACCAATCGCCGAGTTTTGACCGATGTTCTGTGGCGCTGGGGCGTCCAGGCAGTCGCAGCGGCGAGCGGCTTGGAAGCGCTCTCGATCCTTCGGAGAGCTTTCGAAGCCAGCGATCCGTTCGCGTTAATTATTACCGATGTCCACATGCCCGGCATGGACGGGTTCGAACTTGCGGAGAAGCTCAAGCAGTCGCCGTACCGGGCGGGAGCGGTCGTTCTTATGCTTACCTCCGGCGAGCGTCCCGGGGACCTCGAACGCGCCCGCCGGGCGGGTGTCTCGAACTACTTGCTCAAGCCGGTCCGGCGGGAAGAACTGAAGCAGGTAATCGCAAGGGTGGCGGGCAAGCACACTGCGCCCCGGGAGGATACTGCGCCTGTCCGGACGCCTCCTCGTTCGATCGGCAGACTGCAGGCGGCTTGCGCGTCGCGCATCCTCTTGGCCGAGGACAATCTCGTTAATCAACGCTTGGTGCAGTGCGTGCTAATGAAGGAGGGGCACGAAGTGGTCGTCGTTGCAAATGGCCGCGACGCGTTTGAGGCATTGAAGAAGGACGCCTTCGACCTGGTGCTGATGGATGTTCAGATGCCCCTGATGGATGGATTGGAAGCGACTAGGGCCATTCGTCAACGGGAAGCCCGGACCTCGGAGCACATTCCGATCATCGCCCTGACCGCGCATGCCATGAAGGGCGATCAGGACCGGTGTCTCGCGGCAGGCATGGATGCTTATCTCTCTAAGCCCGTCCAAGCTGCCGATTTGTTCGAAATTGTACACACCTACGGCAAAAAGGAGAGCCTGGCTCCTCCACCCTAAAGAGCGAAGGAAGCCCCAAAGAAACTTCCCTAGGAGCGTCGGCACCTCGGACCCAGGAAGGACTAGGCCGCACCCTTGTGGCTAAGCTGGCGGAAGAGTTCCTTGCCCTTTTCGGTGGGCTTATACGCCCTGCGAGGGCTTTTGGCCTTCACAACGTTGACGACCACCAGGAAGCCATCCTCCACCAGTTGCTCCAGCCGGGCATTGCAGTCACCGTTGTATCCAGAACTGGCGCGTCCCGCCGTGCATACGGTTCTCAATGTAGAAATCGTTTCGGCATCCATGGCTGTTCACCTTTCGATCATTTTCACCTTCATCGTAGCACCGGCGCTCCCAAACGCGGCTGTTAAAAACTTGGTGCTAGTACAGCAGCTTGAGTGAAAACTGGATTTGACGCGACGTTCCGGCGGTATGATTGATCTCGCCAAAGCCGGGACCCGTCACGATGTTCGCGGGCAATCCGAAGTTCACAATGTTGAAGACGTTGAAGAACTCGGCCCGAAACTGAAGCTTGACACGCTCACGGCCCAACGGGGTCTCCTTTAGAAGTGAAACATCGAAGTTATGGAACGCAGGCCCGCGGAAAGTGTCGCGTCCCAGGGTCCCGAAGACGCCTTGGTTAGGCCCTGTTCCGCCAGGAACATCGATGGGCACGGAGAAGAACGACGCGTTGTTCGCGCCAAGACCGAAATAGTCCTCGCGCACCGTTCGGCTGGTGGACAGTTTCGGACTGCCGATCTGATCGGGCCGATCGGCGCCAGTGGAGCCGGCCCCGGTTTGCTGGATGCCCGAATAGACGGTGAAAGGCAATCCACTGGTCAGCGTGACCAATCCAAACGACTGCCAGCCCGAAGTGAGGCCCCGAACAAATCGGTTCGACGGCAGCCAGCGATCGATGGGAAGATCCTGAACCATGCTGAGAGTAAACACCTGTCTGACATCGAATGTGGACGGCCCCTTTTCCGCGCGGGTATCGAAAGGATTCTGGGGCGCCGCCTGCTGGACTGTGCCGTTGGAAGGGCCGTTAAACTGGCCAATCACCGAACTGGCATCGTCGAGTGACTTACTCAATGTGTAATTGGCTTGAAAACCTGTTCCAAACCGCGTAGAGGTCTTCTGCAGACCGGCTTGGAGCGAATGGAAAGTGGAATGCGAACGATTCGTGACGATCAGTTCCGGCCCGAAGCCGCCGATCACTTGGCCCGCGGCGTTAAATTGCGTGTAAGGCGCGAACGCAGGCGAGGCTCCCCCATAACCATTGGGGTAACTGATGGCCGGCAATCCGACGCCAATGGTCGCGACATAGGAGGCGCTCGCGTGGATATCGCCGAAGTCGTGATCGATTCCGGACGTGTAAGTGGCGATATATCCATTGCGGAAGTCTTGGGAACTTCCATTTACGTTGAGAGCGCGAATCTGATGCCCGGGTGTTAAGGCCGCCAGGTCGTTTTCGAAGCGTTGAATGTCCCAAGCGGTATTGGGAGGCACATCGGTGGTACGGCCCGTCGCGAAAAGGGGCCCTCCTTGCGTGTTGAACAGTTCGGGCAGCCGGAACGAGGTCACGGAGTTTTGGAATGGGACCGGCGAACCGGGGGTGGCCGAAATGAAGGGAGTAATCACGAACGGACTCGAACTGGTGACGAAGTTGGTCTGAAAGAGATTGGGCAGCAGCGTTGTAATTCCCGCGGCGGCATGAAAGACGGTATGACTATCCAGGCTCCAGTCCAAGCCAAGACGCGGCGCCCAACCGTTCCAGTCGGTCTTGTAGGCGGGTTGAAGATTGACCAGCAACTCCTGGCGAGTGAGGGCGCCCGTGGCGAGGAACGCGGGGCCTGATTCACGGTCGGTTGGCTCGCGGATGGGCGTGTTGATTTCATAACGCAGGCCATAAGTGACGGCCAGTGTTGCGGTAGCCTTCCACGCGTCTTGAAAATAGGCGTTGTAGGCTTCACGTCGAATGCCCGTCAACCCGATGTTCTGGCCTTGTGGGAAAGTGGCCGGCGCCACGGCAATCTGGTACGAAAACGGAGTGGCTGTCAAAAAGGAGGTCAATGTATCCGGCAGCGGATCGCCGGCCAGAATAGCATGTGTGCCGCTCTTCGACAGCATGTTGACCGGTGAGTAACTCGGTCCGCCACCGAATGTGTAGACGCCGTTCGGGCCAAAACCGAACGCGCCCGTATCGCGATTGGCGCGCACCTCGACACCAGCCTGGTAGGTGTGGCTTCCTCGCGTGTAAGTCAGATTTTCTCGCGTTTGATAGAGGTTCGCCCAAACGGCGGTGATGTTGCCGGACGCTGAATTGAACGGTTCGTAGAGCCCATCGGCGAAAAGAAGCGCGGGCTGGGTCTGGTTCAGAGTGCGGAATTGCGGCGCGCTGCGCTCGTACCCCAGGGAAGCGTCCAAGACCAGGTGCTCCGATACCGTGCGCGTATACCTGACTCCGGCGTTGCGTTGGCGATCCCGGAATACGATCGCGAAGCTGGGGTCGATCGGCGTTTGGCTGGGATTGGTGAGCGGACCGTCGATGTTATCCAGGTTGAAGCGCAAGAATAACCGATCCTTGTCCGACACTCGATGATCGACCCGCAGTGAGAACTGATCGGAGTTGGTTGCTACGCGCGACGAGGTGGCGTAGGTTCGTGGACCGTAAGGCCCCTCGGGATCGTTGGGCAGCGGATAGCGAGCCATGACGGCGGCAATTTGTGGATTGACGGGTACATATAACGTGTCTCCCGGAAACGTTGTGGTGTCGATACCGCGCCGCTCGGCGGCGGTGGGAACCGAAATAATCTGTGTACTGCTGAGTATCTGCCGGAAGCCTTGGTATTGGCCGAAGTAGAAGGTCTTTCCGCGGCCGTCATAGACTCCCGGCAACACCACCGGGCCGCCGCTGGTGAAGCCGAATTCGTTGCGCTTGAACGGCGGGATGCGCCCCGGGTCGGCGATGGTGCGCCGGTCAAAGAAGTTTCGTGCATCGAAGGCGGCGTTGCGCAGGAACTCAAACGCGGCCCCATGGATCTGGTCAGCGCCCGACTTTGTAATCACGTTGGTGGAGCTGGCGGCGCCCCGACCCTGCGAAGCAGGCAACACCCCTGAATCCGAGCGGATCTCATCAATGGCGTCGACATTGAAGTTGGAGAAAGTAGCGCCGCCCATTTCCGGATCGCTGGTGTCTATTCCGTCCATCGCAAAAACAGCGGCAGTGCCCCGCTGCCCGTTCACCGCGAATTGCTGCGTGAAGTTCGCGGCACCGTTGGTATCGGTCTGCGCGCCGGCGGCCAACAGCAGGAGTTGGCTGAAATCGCGCTTGTTGAGGGGCAGGCCGGCGACTTTCTGGCTCGAAAGCCGCTCGCCGCCGGTGGCGCTTGTCTCTGAGTCGCCGGGCGGGTGCAATTTCAGATTGTTGGAATCGGTGAGTTCGAGAACTCCCTCAAATCGCTCGGCCGAGGGCACGTCCATCACCAGCGACGCCGAGCGGTCCTGGCAGCGAATGTCAACTGTGTAGCTGCCTTCCGCGAGGTTATCGAAATGAAAGTGGCCGTCGGCGTCAGTCACCGCCTTAAGGACCAGGCGCGGCTCGCGGCGGAGTGCGACGGTGCATTGCGCGACCGGATGACCGAGGCTGTCGCGCAACAAACCAGACCAGGATGTCGCGCTCGCACACCCGCACAACAGCGTTAGCGCAGCCACTAATTTGCTGGGAGAAGACATGGAATCGTCAGGCCTAGTGCGCGTGGGGTGATTTCATGATCGGACGGTTCGAACCCAGCAACACACAGTGTTGAGAATGGACGGCGTGGGCGGAAATCTCAACCAGGAGATCCGATTATCTACCGCTGAGAAGGAGCGTGTCAATTTTGAATGTCAACCTGCGCCGCGAGGCGATCAACCCGGCCCGACCCCAAAGGCGCCGCAACCAAACCAGTTCGCTCCCGCGGATCACGAAACAGCCGCCGAGCAGCGCGGTCAACGAGCCGGAAGGTGTTCCCCAAAAGGAGGCGAACCAGGTATGAAGGAAGAGCAGAATAGCGAGCAGCGAAAGATCGAGAACGGCCAAGACAATCCGCTGCCGCTTCAGAGAATCGAGATCGCCTGCCAGCATCGACCGCTTCGATAGCACGCGACGCGTTCAGATTCTCTGACACCGGAGGCTCCGGCGTCCAGGAATTCTGACAACGTCGGGATGTGAAAGGAGGCAGTGCATCTGTGTTTTCAATGAGTTGAATCCGGAATCGGGGTTGGCCGGGTGCGTGCCTAAACGTGGACACAACACCAACTATCCACTTTGCGAATTCACGCATTTGAAGGAGGAAACTTGAAACAGCTTTTTGTCACTCTCGGAATACTTGCCATCGCGGGCGGCCTCGAAGCCGCGCCAGTCACGTATACGTTCTCCGGCACAACGCAGAACGCGATGAACATCAACAACGGCAGCAATGTGGGCAGCGTGCCCGCCGGGACGCCGTTCACGGGCTCATTCACATATGACGATGCACAAACCGGTACTCAGGTCGCGTATCACGGCGGCACGCACGGCACCTATTCGTTTACCGATATGAGCCTGACGGTGTTCGGTTCCACGGTCAGTTTCGGTCCCGGAATCATCGATCTGTTCTTTCACCTGACGTTGGTTCCCGCAGTCAGTTACCCGACCGGCGATTCCTTTTACGTAAATTTCAACGCTCCGTCGGGTGCCAGCTATCCGGTGGCGCCCGGTGGCCTGATCAACGGGGCGGCGTTCAACTGGGTGCAACTGGCTCTGGTGGATAACACGGGCACGGCGTTCACAAGCGCCGCTCTTCCGGCAACTCTGAATTTTTCCAGTTTTCAGTCGCAGTTCATCGAGTTCAACTACGGCACCGCCGGCATTGCCCTCGGCGCTGGCAATACGTCGATGATCCAGCCGTTCAGCACACTGGTGAACACGGCGGCCGTGCCACCCACCATCACCACCACGTCGCTGCCGGCCGGCACCTGGGGCGTACCTTATAACCTGGCCGTGACGGCAACCGCGCCGAATGTGGACCCCGTTACGCTGGCGGTCACCGGATTGCCAGCGGGGCTTTCGTTCAACGGAACAAGCATCATCGGTGCGCCCGGCGCCGTTGGAACTTCGAACGTCAGCATTACGGCGACCGACACGGTTACAAAGCTCACGACAAGCAGCACGCTTCCGCTGGTGGTGCACGACGCCGTGATGACATTCAACCCCAGCCTGCCAAACGGAGTGGCGAATGCAGCGTACTCTGCCAGCTTCACACCCGCAACGGGCGGCACCGGTCTCTTCACGTACTCGGCGACCGGCCTGCCCGCGGGCCTCACGCTGAGCGGCAATCTGGTGTCTGGAACTCCGGCGGCGGCTAGTGTCTCGACCGTTACGCTGACAGCGGCCGATACGGCCGGAACGACGATTTCGGTGCCGGTCACGCTCACGATATCCGCGCCGGTTCCCGTTTCCTGCTCCGGCAGCAACGCTGTGGAGTCGGCTTATGTAGCCCGCAATCCCGGCTACGTGGTCGTCAACGGCGGCTTGAATCTGCTGGATCATCTCTGGACCACCAACCTGACCGCAACGAACACGACCTTCGTGGGTGGCCTGATCAATTGGTATCAGAACGGTCTGATTCTGAGCTGGACCGGAACCGTCGACCCGACCGGCTGCATCCTGACTCAGCTGACGGTGGCGCCGGCTGTAACCATTGCGACAACGTCGCTGGCGGTCGGAACAATCGGTGTTGCCTACACGGCTCCAGTGACGGTGAGTTGGGGAGTAGCGCCTTATTCAATTACACTGGCGGGTCTTCCGGCCGGGTTGACCTATAGCGGCGGCAATATTTCGGGAACACCGGGGGCGGTCGGAACATTTACCGTGACCATTACCGCGGTGGACAAGACCGGAGCATCCACGACCAAAGCTCTCAGCCTCACAGTGTTGGATCAAACTATCGGCTTTGCTCCCGTGCTGCCTGCCGGAACGGTGGGCACCTCTTATCGCGCAACACTCTCCGCTACCGGCTACGGTCCGTTTGTCTTTGGCGCGACAGGGCTGCCAGCGGGGCTGACCCTCAATGGCAGCACCATCAGCGGCACGCCGACGGCGGCGGGCAGTTCCACGGTGAGCCTTACGGCGACGGATGCCGCCCTAGCGGTAGCGACGGTTTCGCTGACGCTGACCATTAATCCCGCTTCGACGACGCCGAAATACACGATCCCGGATGAAAGCCAGGGTAAGATCACGGCGATCGCTCCCGACTACAGTTACCTGATGGTGGGAAGGAAGAAGCTGATCTGGAGTTCGACGACACATATTCAGGTAAACACTAACGGCGTCGATCTGCACACGGTGACCAGCTTCGTGAAGATCGGGATGGTGGTGCAGTGGAAGGGCCTGCGCAATGCGGCCACGAACACTGTCCTGACGAGTCAGCTCGAGATCAACTGAACGAGCCGGTGAGAATGGCACTGTCCGCATTTCGAATGCGGACAGTGCCTGCGGGCGGGAATCGGATGAATGGATTCCAGCTACTGCGTACGGTGAAGCGCCCCGGAAGGGAGACACGTGCCGTCAATACTGGCATCGACGAAACTGCTAACGGTCTTGTAAGGGGTCTTCGCGAAAACCAGGGATATTCCGCGTAATTCCGAAATCCGTAACCTCTTGACAGCGCAGAGCAGGCCATTACCGGAAAATCTGTCAAGTACTTTGGGGTGCCAGCGGTCACGGCATGCATGTGAACTGCGACGGTTTTGCAACGGGTGTTCCCGAAATCCCGGGATACGCAGGGCTAACCACACGCGCAACTCATTGATAACGCAATATCAGGCCACCCCCGGAAACCCTGTCAAGTACTTTCAGGTTCTAGTTCTCGCAAGGGAAGTCCTTTCATCCGCACCAGTAGAAACGATAACTTAGGAGAAGCTCCGCAAGGCGCGTCTCCGCAGACTGTGCCTCAGAGCGCGCTTCCGATTGGCTATACTATACTGGATTTAGAGTCCGCCTGGGTTACAGAACCGCGACCGCGAAGGAGTTGTCACCTAGCGGGCCTTATCAGCGGGGCAGATCTCAAGCATCACAAGTAGGAGCTTTACGCATGTTTGATTTATTTCGTAGCCGCGCCAAGGCCGTGCGCATTATGTTGGGGGCCATGCTCGCCATTGTCGCGGTCTCCATGCTGCTTTATCTGATTCCGGGAACGGGAATTACCGCCGCGGATTCGAGCGCCGACCAGGTGATCGCGGAGATCGGTAAGTCTACGGTCACCGTGGGCCAGGTGGAGCAACAACTACGGAACGCTTTGCAGAACCAGCGTTTGCCTCCTGCTTACGCCGCTACGTACCTTCCTCAACTGGTGGATCAAGCGATCGAAGAACGAGCGGAGGCGTACGAGGCGGAACAACTCGGCTTTCGAGTTTCAGATCAAGACTTGGCCTCGGCGTTGCGCTCCATGCCTTTTGGGAACCTGCCTCCCGACCAGTACCAGCAATATGTCCAGCAGCAGATCGGAATGACGATTCCCGACTTCGAAGAAAACGTGCGCGCCGCGAACATTCAAGACGAGATTGAAATGATCGCCATCGAGGGCATTATCGTTACCCCCGCCGAAGCACAAGCGGAATATCGCCGGCGCAACGAGAAGATCAAAATCGACTACATCGGCATTTCTCCATCCAAATTGATGGCTGACATGAAACCCTCCTCCCAAGAGATCAGCGATTACTTCGCCAAAAACAAGAGCATCTACAACATGCCGGCGACGCGGGATCTCCAATTGGTCATCGCGGATCAAGCCAAAGTGGCCGACACCATCCAAATCACCGACGCGCAGATTCAGGACTACTACAATGGCCACAAAGACGAATACCGGACGCCGGAGCGGATACGCGCACGCCACATTCTGTTGAGCACCGCCAACAAACCCAAAGACGAGGTTCCGAAAATCCAGGCGCAGGCCGAGGCAGTCCTCAAGCAGATCAAAGGCGGCGGAGATTTCGCCGAAATCGCCAAGAAGAACTCGCAGGACCCCGGTTCGGCGCAGAAGGGCGGAGATCTGGGTTGGGTTTCCCGAGGCCAGATGGTCAAGAACTTTGAAGACGCCGTCTTCACTCTGAAGCCGAACGAAATCAGCAACGTCGTCACCACCGAATACGGCTTCCACATCATTCAGGTGCTGGAGAAGCAACCGGCCCACCTGCAGACACTGGATGAGGTGAAGCCGGCGATCACAGCCACGCTGAAGAATCAGACCGTTTTCGACCGTATGCAGGAACTGGCCGACAAAGCGCACGCCGAGCTTGTAAAGGCGCCGCAGACCGGGCAGCAGATCGCCAGCCAATTGAACCTGGAGTTCGTGACGGTTCCAAACTATGCTCCGGGCGCTCCGATCGCTCAACTGGCCGGCGACCCCCAAGTCGGAGCCACCGTGCAGAACATGAAACCGGGTGAGGTGAGCCAGGTGCTCCAGGCGGGCAACAAACTGGCAGTCGTGGTGGTGACCGGCGCTCATCCGCCCCATCCCGCTGAACTCGCTGAAGTGGAGAGTCAAGTGCGCCAGACTTATCTCCAGGGGGAGGCGAGTCGTATCGTCGCTGAAAAAGCGGCGAAAGCGTTCGAACTCCTCAAACAGAACGGCGGCGACGTAAAGGCTGCGGCGAAAGCAGTTGGCGGCGAGATGAAGAGCACCGATTTCTTCACGCGCTCCGGCGCGGCCGAAGGCATCGGCTCTGCCAGCGTCCTCGGCGACGTCTTCGACAAACCCGTGGGCTCGATCTTTGGTCCCATACCGACGGGGAGTCAATCTGTTGTCGGTAAACTCACCGAGCGCCAGGACGCCGACATGGCCAAATTCGCCCAGGAGAGGCCTGGCATCATCGAGCAGCTCAAGGGAAAGAAGAAAGCGGATCGCGTCAGCCTTCTCAGGGACAGCATTCTGACCGATCTCATCCGAAGCGGCAAAGTGAAGAAGCACCAAGCAGTCATCGATCGGCTGATCGCCCAGTATCGTAGCTAGTAATCCCGCATGCTTCATGCTCTGCTGGACTTCTTGCGGACGCTCACTACGCCCGATCGGCTGATCCATCTGCTCGCGACCGTGCTTTCCGGCTGGCTGGGTTATGCGACGCTGACCGCCATCGTCTTCGCCGAAACCGGTCTCCTGGTTGGGTTCGTGCTCCCCGGCGATTCCCTGCTCTTTACCATTGGCGTGGTGGCCGGCGCCGGGCAATTGAACCTCACGATAATGATCGTGCTGTTGACCGCTGCCTGCCTGGCCGGCGATTGGTGCGGCTACCTGCTCGGCAGGCGTACCGGTCCTGCGATTTTCAATCGGCCCGACTCACGCTTCTTCAAGCAGGAGCACCTGCAACGCACTAACGCGTTTTATGCCAAGCACGGCGGCAAGACGATCATTTACGCGAAGTTCGTGCCAATCATCCGCACGTTTGCGCCTTTCGTGGCCGGAGTCGCCAACATGCGCTATCGCAGCTTCATTCGCTTTGATATTTTCGGCGCCACCGGTTGGGTCATATCCATGACCGTACTCGGTTCCTTGCTGGGCAGGATTCCGTTCGTACAGCGGAATTTCGAGAAGTTCGTGCTGCTGGTAATTTTCGCGTCTCTTCTGCCGGTGATCATGCACGCAGTGCAGGGAATGCGGAAGCGCAGGCCCAGCCTACAGCCGGGCGATTAAAGACGAACGAGCCCCAGGCTAATCTTCAGAGCTTCATCGACCTTAGCCATCGTAGCCAGATCGACCACACCCAAGCGGCGGGCCATGCGTTGTCGATCCACGGTGCGGATCTGGTCTAGCCGGATGGAGGAACGGACGTCCAAGCCATTGCCGCCGTTAGGATCAACGACGACCTCTATGGGGTAGGACACGGGAGAAATAACGGAAGTGACGGCCGCGACGATCGTCAGAGGGCTGAAGCGGTTGCCGATATCGTTCTGGATGACCAAGGCTGGCCGGGTTTTCTTGATTTCGTGGCCAATGGTGGGATCAAAGGAGCAGAGATAGAGGTCGCCTCGCCGGAGATCGGCTACTTTGTGTTTTTGGCCCCTCGGCCGGTGCGGGACTTTTGCCATGTTTCTTCCTCACAGGGAAACCACTCCGCGGCAATCCGCAGATTCTCATCGGCATTGGCCAGGTAGCCCGCCTTGAGCTGCTGGCGCAGCCTTTGCTTGCCCTTGGTCTCCACATAGTGGAGAACGGCGGCCGACACAAATCGGCTACGGTCGCCTTTGGGCGCCACCCGGTCAAGCACGGCCAGGGTCCGTTCCGGCAGCATGATGTTGATGCGTTTGCTCATGGCAGTCGGAGACGAATGATCACACCTGCGAGCATACACACTGTTCGTGTGTGTGTCAAATGATGATAGTAGTGGCTAAACGTTTAGGTCGGCTTTACCTGGGATGTAGGCGTACAGATTTAGGGAACTGCCAAACGATGGCTGACTATATCTTCGCAGATAGAACTAAACGCTCGATGGCCGCATGCACCGCCGGATCGCGTTGCATTTCCACCTCGTCGCCCTTCGCTACTCCCAGCGCCTGGTTGAAAATCTCCTGCTTCAGCCGGCTCTGCACCCAGGCCCGCTCTTTAATCCATTCGGCGACCGACGGCTGGATATTGCGCTGGCCGGCATAAACCTGAAATTCTTCCAGCAGCGCCGGCGTCACTTCAAAGCCGGCCCCGCCCCCGTCGGCCCGAGCTACAACAGACTTGACGTCGTGCTTCTGTATGTACTCGGTGGCGAAGGACGTCAGGATTCCACTCGCGTCCAGAGCCACTCGCAATCGCGTGGGCGGCTCGGTCACGATCGCAATGTCCGGCTGAATGCCGCCTCCACCCAGGACGCTACGGCCGGAATCCGTTTGAAACTGCTCCGCTTGCTTCTCGATCTCCAAGTGCCCGCTCGGTAGCGGCTTCTGAATCGACCGCCCGCTGGGCGTGTAGTAGAACGCCGTCGTCAGAGCCAGCGCCGTGCTGCCCGTCAACTGGAATACGTTTTGGACCAAACCCTTGCCGAAGCTCGGCTCTCCGATCACCACCGCGCGATCGTGATCCTGCAAGGCGCCGGTCAGAATCTCCGACGCGCTCGCCGACTTGGCGTTCACCAAAACCGCGAGCGGGAACAGATAGGGATTGGCGGTCTTCGGAACTTCGACCGACTGCTCTTCGATGCTCCTCCCTTTCACGCTCAGCAGTTTTTGTCCGGGCTTCAGGAAATAGGAAGCCGCTTCCAGCGCGGATTGGACTACGCCGCCGGGATTGTCGCGCAAATCCAGCACCAGCCCTTTCAACTTCTGCCCGCCCAGCTTCTCGATGGCATCCTTCAGTTGCCGCGCCGTCTGCGGATCGAAACCGTTCACGCGGATATATCCCATGCCCGGTTGCAGTAGAAACGCGCGATCCACGCTGGGCGAATCCAGCAACTCCGGATCCAGTACGAATTCGAGCGGGCGCACGTTACCCGGGCGGCGCACGACCAGCTGCGCGCGATGTTGGTGGCTCTCGCTGAGGTAGCCCACCACTTGTTCAAAATCCAGCCGCGCCAGCTCCACGCCGTTCACCGCCACAATCTCATCGCCAGGTTGTAGCCCCGCTTTGGCGGACGGCGTTCCGGCCATCGCTTGCAGTACGATCACCCGGCCCGGCAGCACCGACACCACCGTCCCGAAACCTTTGCGCTCGGAATTCTCCATCTGCTTGAGCTGCTCGTTCTGGTCGGGATCGAAAAAGATGGAGTGCGGATCCAGCGTACGCAGCATTCCGGGAATGGCGCCTTGGTAAACGGCCTGCTGCGTGTTCACCGGGTCGGCCGCTTGCGTTTCGACGATAGAAATCAACTCCGTGAAGTGTTTCAGCGCGCTTTCCAGGTCTTCAGTGGAAGGCGCCGTGACGAATAGAAGAAGGGCTGGTAGAAGCATTTACTTCGAAGCGGTCACTTTGAGTATGTCATTTTGAATATCGGAGCCGCTGCCGGGCCGCGTGCCGTTCCAAAGCCAATTCAATCAGCCGGTCGATCAGCTTAGGCATCGCAAGCCCAGAATATTCCCACATCTTAGGGTACATGCTAATGGAGGTGAAGCCTGGAATGGTGTTGATCTCGTTGATATACAGCTTCCCGGTGGCGGTTTCCAGAAGAAAATCGACGCGCGCCATGCCTTCGCACTCGACAGCACGATAGCACTCCAAGGCCAGCTGCTGGATCTCCGCGGTCTGTTCCGGCGAGAGATCAGCCGGAATCACGGTCTGGGCCTGATCCAACAGGTACTTGTCATCGTAATCGTAGAACTCGCGCGAAGGCAGGATTTCGCAAGGTACCGCCGCGATCGGATTGTCGTCGCCGAGCACCGCGCATTCCAGTTCGCGCCCGGTGATGCCGCGCTCGACGATGACCTTGCGGTCAAAGGAGCTCGCCAATTCAATGGCCGCCTTCAACTCCTGTTCATTCTTGACCTTCGAAATTCCGACCGACGATCCGAGATTGGCCGGCTTCACAAACATCGGGAAACCGAAACCGGCGCTGAATGTGCTCTTGCAGGAAACGACGACGTATTCCACGACGGGAAGGCCGCGCTCCTTGGCCACCCGCTTCATCATTTCCTTGTCCATGGAGATCGAAGACGCCAGCACACCAGCGCCGACATAGGGCAAATCCGCCAGCTCCAGCAAACCTTGCACCGTTCCGTCTTCGCCGAACGTTCCATGCAGCACCGGGAACGCAACATCCACTCCGGGATTTCCGCCCGGCTCCGGAACAATCGGCCGCGGGCTCCACTTCCCTACCTTCGAAATCACGTAGTGCACAACTTTGTACTTCTCGGCGTCCATGGCGTCGATGACGGACTTCGCCGATCGCAGCGAGACTTCGTGCTCGCCCGTGCGTCCTCCGTAAATCACCGCCACCCGCGTCTTCATCCCGTTAAAAACCTCTTTACAAAATTCTCTTACCCATGGCCGACATCACCAATTCGACCGCTAAAATCGCTGTCCGGTTCGCCTCGTCGATCACGGGATTCACTTCGACAACTTCCATCGACGTTACCCGGCCTGTGTCACCCAGCATTTCCATCGCCAGGTGAGCCTCGCGATAAGTGATGCCGCCCTGCACCGGCGTGCCCACCCCCGGCGCTTCCTGCGGATCGACGGCGTCCATGTCGAGTGAAACGTGAAATCCCGCGGTTCCGTCGCCGGCCAGCCGGATCGCTTCCTCAAACACCGAACGCATGCCCCGCTCATCGATGTCGCGCATCGTAAAAACATGAACTCCGGAGCGCTGCACAATGTCGCGCTCCCGGCCGTCCACCGAACGAATCCCAACCAGCGCCACATTCGCCGGATCCACCTTAGGCGAATATCCAAAGATGTTCGTCAGTTCCGCGGGTCCTTGGCCGATGCAGCACGCCAGCGGCATGCCGTGAACGTTACCGCTCGGGCTGCTTTCCGGCGTGTTCATGTCGGTGTGCGCATCGATCCAAATCAAACCTAGTTTTTCGCCGCGCCGATGAAAATGCTTCGACGCGCCCGACACCGCGCCAACCGCGATGGAATGATCGCCGCCCAGCACCAACGGAAACTTGCCCGAGCCCAGCGCTTCGTCCACCATCTCGGCTACCAGCGTACACGTTGCCGCGATCTGCGGCAGGTACTTCGCTCGCGAATCCACCTCGCCCTGGCTCTCTCGCTGGATCACCGGCACGTTGCCCAGATCCTCCACTTGATAGCCAAGTTCCGCAAGCCTGCCGTTCAGATTGGCCACGCGAACCGCCGATGGTCCCATGTCGACGCCACGCCGCCCGGCGCCCAAGTCCAGCGGCGCGCCGATGATCGCGATGTGCTTCAGACGCATGGCTGGTTACTGACTAAGGCCGCGTGCGATACAGCATCCGCGGAAACGCGATCGTTTCGCGAATATGCTCCAGCCCGCACATCCACGCCACAAAGCGCTCGATGCCCATCCCGAAACCCGCGTGCGGCACACTGCCGAACTTGCGCAAATCGATGTACCAGTCGAACGCCTCGCGGGGAAGCTTGTGCTCTTCCAAACGCTTCAACAGCAAATCGAGATTGTGAATGCGCTGCCCGCCGCCGATGATCTCGCCGTACCCTTCTGGCGCGATGAAATCCACGCCGAGGGCTAACTCCGGCCGATCGGGATCCGGTTCAAAGTAAAACGCCTTGATCTCGGTAGGAAACCGGTCGACGATGAGTGGCCGATCCAGACCTTCGGTGATCAGCGTTTCGTCTGTGTTGCCGAAGTCGCCGCCCCACTGGATCTCGCTGCCCTTTTTCTGCAGCGCGACAACGGCGTCATCGTAGCCCATGCGCGGAAACGGCGCTTTCACGGTTTCGAGCCTGCTAATGTCGCGCTCCAGTTCCTGCAACTCGGGCCGCCGATTCTCCAGCACCCGCCCGACGACATACACCACCAACTCCTCGCCCACGCGCTTCACGTCTTCCAGCGTCGCGTACGCCATCTCCGGCTCCACCATCCAGAATTCCGTCAGATGACGCCGTGTCTTCGACTTCTCCGCCCGAAACGTCGGTCCAAAACAGTACACCTTGCCGAATGCCATCGCGTCGGCTTCGTTGTAGAGCTGGCCCGATTGCGTCAAGTATGCCTTTTCGTCCTCGAAGTAGTTCACCTCGAACAGCGTCGACGTGCCCTCGCAGGCCGCCGGCGTGAAAATGGGCGTGTCCACCAGCGTGAAGCCGTGCGTGTCGAAGTAGTCGCGCACCGCGCGGATCACTTCGTGCCGCACCCGAATGGCCGCATGCTGCCGCTTGCTGCGCAGCCAAAGATGGCGATGATCCATCAGAAAATCGACGCCGTGTTCTTTGGGGGTAATGGGATACGGATCCGATTCCGGGATGCGCTGCACGATCTCCGCGCCCTCCACGTCCATTTCGTAGCCGCCTGGCGCGCGCTGCTCGGGACGCACCTTGCCGCGCAGGATCAACGACGACTCCTGCGTCAGATTCTTGAGCGACTCAAACGTGGGCTCATCAAGGTTGGCCTTCACGGCCACGGCCTGTATGGTTCCGGTGCCGTCGCGCAACAGCGGGAAAACGATCTTGCCGGACTTCCGCAGATTGTACAACCAGCCGGCGATCTCCACCGGCTCACCCACGTGCTGGCCGGCGTCTTCAATTCGAATACGGGAATATTCCATCAGGCTGGTGCCATCAAACCGTCTCGAGCTTCTCCAGGCTTTCCAATTTCTCAAAAACCCGCTTCACGACATCCAACGATTGCGGCAGGGGGAACTCGGGGTAGTCCCGCAGTTCGAGCAAAAGCGGAACCTGTTGCGGCAGCGAGCGCAGCAGCCCTATGGTCTCGTTCCAGTCAATGGTTCCGCCTTGAGATTGGAACGGCCAAAGATGGCTATCATCATGGCCGTTGTTATCGTGCAGGTGCGTGGACCGGATCCGGTCCTTCAATACAGTGAACGCGGACGCCACGCCTTCGTGCATGTTCGCGTGCCCCACGTCCAGGCAGATGTTCAGGTTCAAATGAGTTTGGCGGAGGAAATGAATCAGACGCTCGGCGCTCGACAATCCGTTAGGGGTGTTTTCCAGCAGGACTTCCACGCCGCGAGCCTTGGCAAACAGATGGATCTCTTCGAGTGATGTAAACGCGGCCTCCAATTTGCGATCGTCGTACTCCTCTTCAAAGGCGCCAATGTGCTGGATCAGATAGCGGAATGGGATCACTTCGGAAATATCGAGAGCCCGCTTAATCTCATCGAGCATATCCAGACGCTTCGATTTCACCGGCTCAGTGATGTTGATGTACGAGTTTGGCCCCGACCGTCCCCACATGTCGTCGCTGTACATCGGCGAGTGCAGCGAATGCAGCTTCAATTTGGAGTCCCGAAACCAGTGCCCAAGCTCATTAATTTGCGCGCGGTCGTGGTAATCCAGATGCTGCCGCGCGCAGAAGAACTCTACCGCCGGCACGCCCACCTGCCAGATTTTGTCCAGCCAGACGGTGTTTAAGCGGTGATTCACTAGCAGGTGCGTCGAGAGAACGTGGTCCATCAGTAACCTTCGGCCTTTCCGTTGCCTCGTGGATCTGTCGCGCCCTGCAGCCAGCCGGCCTGGTTCAAAATCGCTTCCACGCGCGCTACCACCGGCGAGATCGGTTCGAGCGCCGAAACGTTGTGTCCCATGCCGCGCAAGATTCTCACGGTATCGGGAGAAATGCCCTTCTCCATATACAGCACATCCGGCATCCACTGGTGATGAAAGCGCGGCCAGTCCACCGCGTCTTGCACGTTCATATGGAAATCGGCGACATTCAAATACACTTGGAGAACGCCGTTGATGATGCGCGATCCGCCGGGCGCGCCCAGTATCAGAAACAGCTTGCCATCGCGCAGCACGATGGTGGGTGTCATCGACGATACGGGCCGCTTGCCTGGTTGAATCGCATTCGATTCGCCCTGAATCAGATGGAAAAGATTCTCCGTGCCAGGTTTTGCCGCGAAATCGTCCATCTCGTCGTTCAGCAAAAACCCCAATCCGGCCACGGTCACGCCGCTGCCATATCCGTCATTCAGTGTGTACGTCACCGCCACTGCGTTGCCTTCGCTGTCTACGACGTTGAAATGCGTGGTCTCGGTACCCTCACGAATTTTCAAGTTACCCGGGCGAATCTGAGCGCTGGGCGTCGCGTGCAGCGGATCGATGCTACTGCGCCGGCTCGCGATGTACTTGGGATCCAGCAGTTTTTGAATCGGCACCTTGTAGAAATCGGGATCGCCGAAGTATTCGCTGCGATCGGCATAAAACCGCCGCATCACCTCAGCGACATAGTGGATCGCCGCCGCCGAACCCGCGCCCGTCTTCTCGTATCCCGAACCCTCGAGCATTCCGAGCATCTGCAGCAATCCCACGCCGCCCGCGCTAGGCGGAGGCGCGGTGATGATCTCGTCGCCGTGATAGCGGCCGTGCAATGGCTCGCTCTCCTCCGCCTGGTACGCCTTCAGATCGGCTAGCGTGATCAACCCGCCATTCGCCGCCATAGCGCCCGCCAGCTTCTGCGCAGTCTCGCCGTCATAGAAGTCGCTCGCGCCCCGATCCCGAATCCGCTTCAACGTCGCGGCCAGTTCCGGCTGCACTAGTTTGTCTCCATAGTGCGCGCCTAACAAGATCCGCTTCGACTCAGGAAATCGTGACAGCCGATTGGTCTCGTCCTCGCTATGCAGGGACGCATCGAGATCATACGAAACCAGATAGCCTCCACTCGCCAACTGAACTGCGGGGTTCAGCAGCTCCGCCCACGGCTTGCGCCCGTACTTTTGATGCGCCAGTTCCAGACCGCGCACAGTCCCAGGCACGCCCGCCGCGCGCCATCCAACCAAGCTGTCCGCGGTCACGTTGCCTTTCGCATCCAGATACATGTTCCGTGTGGCTGCCATCGGCGCTTTTTCACGGAAGTCGATGAACGTCGTCCGTCCGTCGGCGAAACGCGCGAGCAAAAATCCTCCGCCGCCGATGTTGCCCGCGAATGGATAGGTCACCGCGAGCGCAAATCCGATTGCCACCGCGGCGTCGATGGCGTTTCCTCCGGACTGCAATACCCGCAGACCAACATCCGCCGCCAGTGGCTCCTGCGCCACCGCCATCGCATGCCGTGCGTGTTCGGGCTGCCGCGCCAATAGGGTAACAGCGGGCAATCCGGTCGCCAGGAGCAAAACACTCGCGATTTTGATTCGCATCAACACTTCGATTCTACCTTGGTAGTGGCGGCCTCCATGTTGCCGAGCCGCGTGCGTCGGCAAGCGGTGCTCTGCGTGGCATGCTACGCCGTAGACAGCTGCTGCCTGCGGTCGCGATGATATTGCGCCAGCGCCAGGTTGGCGAACGCGACGGTCTGCAGTTCTTGCGCGATTTGTTCCAGCGCACGTCCGGGAATCGCGGCGTACAACTCGCCGTCGCCGATATCGGTGTAAGTGCGATTGCCGATGCACCCGGCACTGGTCACCATTCCGTTGGCCATTGCCGCCGGGATTGCCATACAGGTGGGACGCGCGAGCAGCGGCATTTTCGAAGCGACGCCTGCGCGGATGGCGGCTTCTTCCAGTAGCATGAGCTTGCCCGCCGACGCCGTCAGGAGTACGACGTCGGGATCTACCGGTGTGTCGCCGAGCGGCGCAAACACGATGTTCTTCGGGGTCTCGGGAAGAACCGGGATGCCCGGCACCTCCTCCATCTTCAGATAGCCCAGGCTGGCCATAGTTTCCAGAATGGCCGGCAACTCATTGGCGCGATCCTGGGGCAGAGGAATATTGTGCGTATGCGATCCGACAGGGCAGTTGTAGTGGTCCGAGGGCACGGTGGAAAGTGTTCGCCCCTGGGCGGCCAATCGCCAAAAGCTGCACCCCGATGGCTCGGAGCCCGAGAATTCCTCCGTTCCCTTGGGAACCTCCGCACGGAATGCGACCGCGACTGGCCGTTGCTTCAAGTTGAGGATTTGCTGAAACTGGTTTTCAAGCGCTTTGTAGTCAGGCATGATTTGCGTCTCCTTATCTTGCCACGTGCAAGAATCAGAAGGGATGTCTTCCGCCGCAAAAACCCTCACCGCGCGCCAGTTCTTTTCGCGGCACGGAGTTTTGTCAAAATGGCATCCGCGCTTCGAGTTTCGCCAGGGCCAGCTCGAAATGGCGGAGGCCGTAGAAGCTGCGCTGGCCGAGAAAAAGCACCTGCTGGTAGACGCGGGCACGGGCACCGGGAAAACGCTCGCGTATCTGGTGCCGGCGCTGCTCTCCGGCAAGCGCGTGGTGGTTTCCACCGGCACCAAGAATCTGCAAGAGCAGCTCTTTTACAAAGACATTCCATTTCTGCAAAAACATTTCGAACGGCCCCTGCAAGTCTGCTACATGAAAGGCCGCGCCAACTTCGCTTGCCGCCAGAAGATCTACGACGCCGACCGCGAACCGATGTTGAGCGGCCTGGAAGAAATCGCCGACTTTCAAATCATCCGCGAATGGGAGAAGACCACCACAACCGGCGATCGTTCCGAGATCAAAACTCTGCCCGAACACAGCTCCGCTTGGCAGAAGCTCGACGCCCGCCGCGATCTGTGCACCGGCCAGAAGTGCCAGCAATTCGAGCGCTGCTTCCTCACCGAAATGCACCGCCGCGCCCACGAGAGTGACATCATCATCGTCAATCACCATCTGTTCTTCGCGGACCTGGCGGTGAAGGATGACGACTTCGGCGGCATCATCCCCGAATACGCGGCGGTGGTCTTCGACGAAGCTCATGAGATCGAGGACGTCGCGGGCAAGTACTTCGGCGTGGGCGTCAGCAACTACCAGTTCCAGGAGCTGGTGCGCGACATCGCGGCGGTCTCGCGTGCCAAACAGTTCGGCTCCGGCGAGCTGGATCGCGTCCTCGACACGCTGGACGATCGCGCTCAGCAGTTCTTCTTGCTCTTCGGCGAATCCGAGGGACGTGTCGCGTTCAAAGGCCACGCCGCGTTCTTCGAGCTGCATGGCGAGGCGCTCGAAGACCTTTTGCGCGCGCTCGAACTAATCGGTTCGCATCTCCAACTCGTCAAGAACGCACCCGAGGAAGTAATCCCGCTGTTCCGCCGCATCCAGGAGTTGCAGCAGCGCCTCGAGTTTTGGCGCAAGGGCGCCGACCGTTCCTACGTCTACTGGGTGGAGCGCCGGGGCCGCGGCTGCTTCCTGCAAGCCACGCCCATCGATGTTTCGTCCCTTCTCGAAGAAAAGCTTTTCGACGCGCTCGACACCGTGATCCTGACCTCCGCCACGCTCGCCGTCGGCGAAACGTTCGAATTTGCGGAGCGCCGCCTCGGCATCCGCCACGCCCGTCCACTCGTCGTGCCGAGCCACTTCGAATACGCCAAGCAAGCGTTGCTCTACGTGCCTCAGCACCTGCCCGACCCGCGCTCTCCCGCCTTCCCCCGCTCGGCCGCCGAGGAAATCACGCGCATCCTCGGTCACAGCAAGGGCCGCGCGTTCGTGCTGTTCACCAGCTATCAGCAGATGCGCATGGTGTACGACCGCGTGTCGCTTGAAATCGACTATCCGACGCTGATGCAAGGCACCGGCCCGCGCAACGCGCTGCTTGAGGAGTTCCGCGCCACCCCACACTGCGTATTGTTCGCCACTTCCTCGTTCTGGCAGGGTGTCGATGTGCAAGGCGATCAGTTAAGCTGCGTCATCATCGACAAGCTTCCGTTCGCGGTCCCAAGCGACCCGGTGGTGGAAGCGCGCATCGAACGTATCCGCGAAGAAGGCGGCAATCCGTTTTACGATTACCAGATTCCGCAAGCCGCGCTCGCTCTCAAGCAAGGCTTCGGCCGGTTGATCCGCAGCAAGACCGATCGCGGCGTCCTCGTCTTGCTGGATAATCGGATTACGAAGCAGAGGTACGGCCAAGTGTTCTTCGACAGCTTGCCGCCCTATGCCTTCAGCACCGAACTCACCGCCGTGGAGAAATTTTTCAATGTTTGAAGTTACCGTGGAACAGACTTTCGCCGCTGGTCACGCGCTGCGCAACTACCATGGCAAGTGCGAAGACGTGCACGGGCACAACTATCGCGTGCAAGTAACCGTGCAAGGCGAGCAACTCGACTCCACCGGCCTGCTGGTGGATTTCCTGGAAGTGAATCGCCTGATCACCGGCGCGGTCGGATATTTGGACCACCGCTTCATCAACGATCTGGCGCCGTTCGACGAGATCAATCCGTCGGCCGAGAATATCGCCAAGTATTTCTACGACCGGGTCAGCGTGGGACTCAATAACGACGTTCCGGTGCGCATCTCGGCGATTCAGGTATGGGAAACGGACACCAGCTCGGCGATCTACCGGCCGTAACACACTTGCCGATCCGTTCGCTTACTGAAACGCGGCCGTGAGGGAGCGGACCTAGCGCCCGAAATAATCCGCGTTGATTTTGGTGAAGTTCGACCACTTCTCCGGCAGATCGTCCAGCGCAAAAATAGCTGAAACCGGGCAAACCGGAACACAAGCTCCGCAATCGATGCACTCCACTGGGTCGATGTAGATCATGTTGTGCTCGGCGAAGTTGGGTTCGTCCTTCTTGGGGTGGATGCAATCGACCGGGCACGCATCAACACAAGCCATGTCCTTCGTGCCGATGCAAGGTTCTGCAATTACGTAAGCCATCGTATCTCCGGAGCGCGAGTCCAACACAGACTGCGCATGAGGTAAGCATCATTATAGCTTGCCTGGGTTTTTTGCCGCGCGGATCTCCTCGAAAGGCCTGATTTCCGCGCCAGATGGAAGAAATCCGGGGGCGGCGCGCCATGCTATGCTTCCCACAGATGGCCACCAAAACCGACCTCACGGCCGAGCAGTACCTCGACATGACGTTCGAATACGACGCTGAGTACGTTCACGGCGAGATCGTCGAGCGAGCGCTGCCAGATCTCAACCATTCCAGCGCGCAAGGGAAGGTCTGCTTCCAGATGGAGGATCTCCACTCGCTGTTTCGGCTGCTTCCTTGCATTGGAGTCCGCATGAAGCTCGCCGACGACCTTTACCGCGTGGCGGACGTCGCGGTTTTCGCCAGTCACCCCGCGGAGGATTATCCCGAGCAGCCCCCTCTGCTTATCGTTGAGATTGTTGCACCAGACGACCGCCATCACAATCTCATGGAAAAACTTGAAGAATACCGCGTCTGGGGCGTTCAGAACATCTGGGTGGTCGATCCTCTGGCTAAGCGCCTTTCCTTTTATACGGCGTCCGGGCTTCAAAACGCTCCTTCGCTCGCTCTCGCCGATTATCCATTCGAGCTAACGCCAGACGTCCTATTTTCCGATCTCTAAATCATCAGCCAAAACCAGAAACGAGAAGCCAGAAAACATGATTCCCAAAGTGCGCAAAGCAGTCTTCCCTGCCGCAGGACTGGGCACGCGATTCCTTCCCGCCACCAAGGCGCAACCCAAGGAGATGCTGCCGCTGGTGGACAAGCCCCTCATCCAATACGGGGTGGAGGAAGCCATCCACTCCGGTATTCAGAACATCATCATCGTTACCGGCCGCGGAAAAACCGCCATTGAGGATCACTTCGATGTCGCCTTTGAGCTGGAGGCCGCGTTGGAGGCCAAGGGCAAGAAAGAGCTGCTCAAGATTGTCCGCGATGTTTCCGACATGATCGATGTCTCCTACGTGCGGCAGAAAGAGGCTCTCGGTCTCGGCCACGCGGTGCTTCGCGCGAAAGAGCTGGTGGGTAACGACCCGTTCGCGGTCATTCTTTCCGACGACGTGATCGACTCCGAGACCCCTTGCATTCGCCAGTTGCTGGATGTCTACGAATTCTATGGCGCCTCCGTGGTGGCGCTGATGGAAGTGCCCGGCGACGCGATTTCCGCCTACGGCGCGGTAGACGCCGAACCTGTCTCGCACAATTCCGGCAAGGACCGGCTGTTCCGCATCCGCAACATGGTGGAAAAGCCCAAGGCGTCCGAAGCCCCGTCGAACCTGGCCATCATCGGCCGCTATGTACTCACGCCGGAAATCTTCGAATCCATCGAAGCCATCGAACCCGGAAGCGGCGGCGAAATTCAGCTCACCGACGCGATGAAGCACCTGCTTCGCAACCGGCCCATCTACGGCTACCGTTTCGAAGGCACGCGTTACGATGCCGGTGATAAACTGGGCTTCCTGAAAGCCACGGTCGAGTTCGCCTTGCATCGTCACGACTTGGGCACACCGTTCCGCGAATACCTGAAGCAGCTAAAGCTATGAGCCGACTACAGCACAAGGTTGCCATTGTTACGGGCGCGAGCCGAGGCATCGGCCGAGCCACCGCGGAGCTGTTTGCCAAGGAAGGCGCGTCGGTGGTCATCTGCGGCCGCAAGCAGGAGCCGCTCGATCAAGTTTCCAAGGAGCTCACGGACTTGCCCGGCCGCATCGTGCCCGTCGCGTGCCACGTCGGGCGCCTGGAAGATCTGGAGCGCCTGGTGGATCGCACCACCCACGAGTTCGGCAAGATCGACATCTTAGTCAACAACGCCGGAACCAACATCGCGCAAGGCCCCGCGGTGGAGATGACCGATGCCCAGTTCGACAAAATGGTCGAGGTCAATCTAAAGAGCGTTTACCGGCTCACACGCCTGGTGGCTCCGGGCATGTGCGAGCGCGGTTGGGGAGCCATCGTCAACATCGCGTCGATTGCCGGCATTCGTCCCCAGTTCCAGAGCATGTTGTACAGCATGACCAAGGCCGCGCTCATGATGCTCACGCAATCTTACGCACTGGAACTCGGCCCTCGCGGCGTTCGCGTCAATGCCATCGCACCCGGGCTGGTAGAAACAACCCTGAGCGAGTACTACTGGAAGGACGAATCGCGCTTCCAGCCGCTGATGGAACGGCAGCCCCTCAAGCATCTCGGCCAGCCCTCCGAGATCGCCGAAATCGCACTGATGCTCGCCACCGACAGCGCGTCTTATCTAACCGGCCAAACCATCGTCGCCGATGGTGGACGCTTGTTATCCTCTATGTAGATGCTCCGCAAGCTGATTCCTGCGGCCCTGATTACCGCGTCTGCCTTCGCTACCGTCGTCACCGACGTTGAGATCGCGATGTCGCGCGGCAATTTCCCGCTGGCCGAAGCGATGCTTCAAAACTATCGCTCACAGCGCGGTGTAACCCCGGAGTACCTCGAAGCGCTCTCCTGGCTCGCGCGTGGCGATCTGATCACGCGGCAGTTCGACAAAGCCGACGCCACTGCGAAAGAGACCGAAAAGCTCGCCCTGCAGTCTCTCGCCACTCGTCCTCTGGATGCCGAGCCGCACCTGCCCCTGGCCCTCGGCGCCGCCATCGAAGTGGAAGCTCAGATACTAACCGCGAACGGCGATCGCACCAGCGCCCTCGCTCTGCTGCGCAAGGATCTCCTCACCTACCGCAACACGTCCATCCGCACACGCATCCAGAAGAACATCAACTTACTTACGCTCGAAGGCAGGCCCGCGCCCGCTCTGGAAGAACGTGAATTCCTGGGCCCTGCGCCCGTCCCCCTGCTAACGCTGCGCGGCAAGCCTGTTCTATTGTTCTTCTGGGCCCACTGGTGTCCGGACTGCAAGCAGGAGGAACACATCCTGGCCCAGATCGCGCGGGAGTACGGGCCCAAAGGCCTGGTAATGATCGCGCCCACGCAGCACTACGGCTACGTTGCGAACGGCGACGAGGCCGGACCGGCCGACGAGCTCAAGTACATCGAACAGATACGGCATCAATACTACGCCGATCTTCTCAACTTCCCCGCGCCCGTGAGCGAAGCCAACTTCCGCAACTACGGCGCCAGCACCACGCCGACTCTGGTGTTGATCGACCGCCAAGGCATCGTGCGCCTCTATCATCCCGGCGCAATGACGATCGATGAATTGCGCGCCGCGCTGAATCGGATAGGCTAGGTCATGGCCGACGGGATTACCCGCATTGCCGTCGAAGGCTTCAAGTCGATCGCCAAGCGGCAGGAGATCGAAATCCGGCCGCTCACTATCCTCGCCGGCGCAAACAGCTCGGGGAAGTCGAGCATCATGCAGCCGCTGCTGATGCTGAAGCAGACTCTGGAGGCAACTTATGATCCAGGGCCATTGAAGATCGATGGCCCAAACGTAACCTTCACGTCAAGCTCTCAGTTCCTATCAAAACGACCAACCGCTCAAGCTCCCCGACGACTTGCTGCTCCGCTTCCCCCGCGTTTCTTACGGGTGGGAATCATGGCTGGAGGGTTCGGTCTGGAGCTTTCGCTTGTTAAACGTGACATCTTCGAGATATTCGAAGAGACATACTGCACCCCGGCAAAGAGAACCACCTTGCGCCCGGAGATGTCAGACGAGGAGCTTGAAACGCTGATCAGTGCTCCACGGCGGCGAAAGGCCGACCACCCCTTTATCTCCCGTGATCGCTTTTTTCTGACCATACTTGACGGACTGATTGGCCTTCCCATCATTCCTGCGCAGCTGCTGCCAGACATTCAAAGTGTGATTCACGTCCCTGGCTTGAGGGGGAACCCGTCGAGAACGTATCGACGCACTGCGACCGGTCCGCATTTTCCGGGTACCTTCGAACACTACACGGCAAGCCTGATCCTTCATTGGCAAGCCATTGACGAAGAGCGACGTCAGCAGCTCAATTGCGATCTTACGCACCTCGGCCTCGCGGGAAGAGTCGTGGCTAAGGAGGTAAGCGAAGTCGAACTGGACCTCCAGATTAATAGGCTGCCCGACATGGAGTCCGATGATCTGGTCAGCGTCGCAGACGTCGGTTTTGGAGTATCCCAGACGTTGCCGGTGCTCGTAGCATTAAGGGCCGCAGATGAGGGACGCCTGGTCTACCTCGAAGAGCCCGAGATCCACCTTCACCCGCGCGCGCAAACTAAACTTGCCGATATCCTCGCCGGCGCCGCCAAGCGCGGCGTACGAGTCGTTGCCGAGACACACAGCACGCTGTTGCTAACCGCCATCCAAACCCTCGTCGCCAAAGGCGACCTAAGTCCTGACCTCGTGAAGCTCCATTGGTTCCAGCGCGATCCTAAAACTGGCATCTCGCAAGTGAGTAGCACCGACTTAGATCAGAACGGCGCCTTCCGCGAAGATTGGCCCGAGGATTTCGATGAGGTGATTCTCAACACTGATCGTCAATACCTCGATGCCGTGGCCGAGCGGAGCAGCGGGTAGTGGCGAAAAAAGCATCGAGGCGGCTTGTTATCGATGCCTCGGTTGCCCGGTCCGCCACACTCTCTGACAATCCAACGTCTACTGCCTGCCGTCAGTTCCTCCAGACTGTTCACGATGTCTGTCACAGAATCGTTCTTTCCGCGGAGATCTATCGCGAATGGGAACGTCACGCGCTTCAAGCTCAGACCGCAGCAGACCTCCGGCGAACTCGATTCCTCGCCAATTGGATGGTCGCGATGAGCAGACGAAAGGGAGGCAAGATCCTTCGCCCGCGTGTGGAACGGGATGAAGCTCTAAGAATAAAGCTCAATCGGCTCGGACTCCCCGGAAGCGACAGGCATGAGATCGTTGAAGATCTTCATCTCATCGAGGGCGCGCTTACCTTTGATCGCATTGTGGTCTCCAGGGACGACTCTGTGCGCGAATTGCTCCGAGGCATTGCGGGCAGTTGCCCAGAGTTTGCAAAGGTCGTCTGGTGTAACCCAGTGGAACTCGGCGAGGAGGGAATCGAATGGCTACGAGCCGGAGCGCGCGTAGTGAAGGCCTGGCAACTTGGATCGAGGCGTTGAGGTTGACGCGCACCCAATAAAAAAGGCCCCGATCTCTCGGGGCCGATTTGCATGAACCCTAAACTACTGCGAGCCCTCTCGGGGCGCCAAGGTTCTACTTCTTCTTCTTGGCGGGCGCTTTCTTAGCGGCCTTCTTCGCAGCCTTCTTTGTTGCGTTCTTCATCGATTGATTCTCCCTAACATCAGATTTGCGATCTAAGATCGCAGTGTGATTCATATATAAGGT
>Ga0209415_10002875_pt1 | contig 32186 bp, 26 predicted proteins | sample PeaSoiSIISIP2007_FD_187696 | JGI IMG/M metagenome (GOLD analysis project Ga0209415, IMG submission 187696) | Peat soil microbial communities from Weissenstadt, Germany - SII-SIP-2007 (SPAdes) (version 2) | ecosystem: Environmental > Terrestrial > Soil > Wetlands > Peat | place: Germany... | reverse complement strand
TCCGAGCGCTGTAGGTTTGACACCACACAGTCTACTCGGACCGTCGTGAGGCCGACGTCGTTATGTCATCAGTCTCATGTGTTTGTGGGCACCCTTGATTCGCGTCCTCCAGTTCAGCAGAATCAGGCACTTACGAGCCACGCAAACCAAGGGTTTTTGGGCTGGCCGTGGCCCTACCCTAAAACTGCAACAGAATGGTTATTCTGTTCCATTAGGTGTGAGCTAGTCAGCGATTTTCAAAGGGTTACACTGGTCGGAACAAGCAGCGCGCTGCCGCGTCTTCCTGCATTTTCCACCTTCATTGTTGGTTGCCAGACCCGCATTCCCATGGCGCTGGCGTTTGCCGATCTACATGCCAATGGATAGCTGGGATTCGCCACATGCCACATCCGGGAGTTCTCCGTAATGCCACACGCAACAGCACATTTCTTTGAACGATTTCAACATACTACCCCGTGCCCCATGGCCTAAATAAAGGGCAGGCGTTGGCCTAGCCGCTCCTCGTCCTCCAAATTGCGCACGGCTCAATGATTGAGCGCGTTGATGATATCGGTCGCTACGTTGATCAGGAGTGCGGCTTCTGACGCGCTCAAGTGTTTCCCGGATTGCGCCTCGAGTTCGTTAATCAGCGCGTTGAGCTGATTTTGCGCGGTTTTGTTGTCACCGGCATTGAAGGAATCCTGGGCAGCCTGCGCCTTGGCAAGCAAACTCTTCACGGTCCCAGGGGGTGTGCCGGAGATGCCGGAAATTCCCGAGATCAAGGCGTTGAATTCAAAACCAGCGCTCACTCTGGCGACCGTAAAAGGAGAGAGCGAAGTAACGCTGCCGCAAATCACGTTGTTGGTGGGGCCGGAAGTTGTAACGTCCACCCATTCGGTGCCATCGAAGTGCAGCAAACGCAAGTTCGACCCATTCGGAAAACTGATCGCGCTGAAGTTGATGCACACCGTGATGGAGCCGGTGAAGACCGCGGTTGTCGAGAGGTTGAAGAATGCCGGCGGATTCCCGAGTGAAAAAGCATTTGGGATTGCGGGGCCGCCCGCGGAGGTCGTGAGTGAAGTGGTGCCGGCCTGCGTGACGGAATCAAACGTCATGGTTACAGGGGAGGTATTCGTTGTGGCGTCGGTCGGCGTAATAGGCACGGAAGTTCCTGCTGGAGTATTTGTGGCGACCCCTGGAACAAACAAAAAAATGCCATCGGTGAATGTTCCTCCGGAAACCCCCGCCCAAAGAGGAAAACGGGCTCCGCTATTCCAGGAGACTCCAATCGTGTTTTCCACCGCTGTACCGCCGCCGAATTCGGGCGCCACGATCCCTCGGACAAGTATCTGCTCGATCGTGTTGTCGGTCTTGATGTGCCAAGCGCCACGAGGGAGCTGGTTACCCGAAACGTATGCATTCTGAAATGCAATATTCCCAGATGGGTCCAATTGGACGCTGCCTCCCAGGAGGCCATTCAAATTCGTGTTAATTGTGTTGAAAGAATCGCCTTGGGGTGCCCCCGGGGCAGCTTGCCCCTGTAGTACTGGAGCCTGTAAAGTTCCCAAAGGGCCGCGACGTACGAAATATCCTGAGTCCGCAGTTCCACCCGTTAGGTTCGCTCGAAAAACAACATCCTGCTCGTCATTGATTTGGGCATCAGGCAGAGCAGCCGTTATGGAGAAATTTCCGCCTGCCGGAGCGGGGTCCCCATTGGATGCCAAAACCACAGGCACTGCGGATGTGGAACCGATAAATACGCCCCCTCCGGGACCTCCATTCAGCGTGGCAATGAAGGCCACCTGGCCACCGTTGTTGAAGCCGGGCACGGCAAATCCGGAGAATGTGCTTCCACCTGGGCCTGGATCGCCAGCTGCGACGACCTTCGTTAGCGTTCCTCCAGGAGAACCCACAAAAATTCCTTCTACGCCTGCGATACCACCTGCCGTGGTCGCAATCACTGCGACCTGTCCTGCTGAATTTATCCAAAGGGATTCCCCGCCACTAATTACAGGGAAACTTGTGATAATCGATCCGTCGGCAGTGGTGTCACCTGTAACGGCAACTTTGGACGGACTGACGCCCGCTGAACCCACATACACACCTCGTATGCTGGAAAGGCCGGATTCCAAAGCTGATGAAAAGACGACTTGGCCGGCGTCGTTAATTGAAGAGGGAGTTACGCCGTTTAACTGCGGTCCGCTGAATGTTCTTCCGGTAACTGAATCCATGTCACCGGTGGCGACGACCTTGAAAAGTCCACTCCCAGGAACACCCACAAAAATTGCTGGATTGCCGTTTATGGTCCCGCCTATGATTTGTGCGCTGAAAGCGATTGTACCGCTGGAGTTCATGAAAACCGTGTTGATGGAATTAACGCTACCGATGATGCCGCCGCCAGTGCCCGGCGCCGGATCGCCCTCGGTGGCGATAAGCGTGTTGGCCTGACTCGTGATGTTATGAACCATGATGCTTATGCGTCCGCCTGAATAAAATGCAAAGAAACCGACATTATCTGTGCCTGCACTCGGCGCAAATGTCCTCCCAAAGAATCTCGCGCCTGTCGGCAACGAATCGGCGGTGTTCATTAAAACGGTGGTATTACCATTCGCAATGAGGAATTCGGCGTAGTAGGCAGCGCCGCCAAGAATGTCAGAGAAGAAGTAAACAGAGCCGTTGTTCAGAGTCTGCGTGGGTGTAGATTCGGAGAGGCTGTAGACGCCCCCGCCTGCGAGTGCAGTCACCTGGCCATCGAGTGCGATGTTTACAGGCGGATTGACTCCTGCCTGTTGAAAGATTCCGAACCCGGTCGGACCGCCGCCGAGAGCAGCCCGAAAGCTGACGACCCCGGTGGTGTTTATGGAAACAGCCGAGAAACCATTGAATACCTCGCCCGCAGCTCCCGTCGCGGGTTCGTTGTTATAGGCAATAACTCCAATCGGATTCCCGGGCACGAGCCGAAAGAGGCCAAGGTTGGTGAGAGAACTGCCACGGACGATTGCGAGGAAAGAGATGTCACCTGAATCGTCAAGAGCCTGAAGTGATGGGGGTCCAATGGTTGTCCCCGCTAGAGAAGCCGGCGCGGGGTCATTCTGGCTTGCTCCTGGGGAATTGCCGGTTGCAATGGAGTTAATCCAGATCGTTTGCTCTGGTGCTCCAAGGGACGTGAATGCCACCTGCCCCACGTTGTTCAAGAGGCCACCGACCGGAGAAGAAAACGTCCCGCCAAGCGGATTCGGATCGCCGTTGCTGACAATCTTGCGAACTCCCGAAATGCTACCTACGAATAGGCCGCTGCCGCCTGCGCCGCCCGTGATATTGGCGCGGAAAAGTTCTTCGCCGCGGTTATTAAAACCTAAAGGAGAAAGGGAGCCGAAGGTACCTCCCGTTCCAGGAGCACAGTCGCCTAGGCCTGCCACCCGGACAGGTGTCCCCCCTCCCGGTGCGATATAAAGCGTAGTGTTATTCGGAAGGCCGGAGCCGGAAATCACCAAGGGAGCGGTAAATGCCACGTCACCAGAGTCATTCAGACCGACAAGACTGAGTAGGCGCTCAAAATTTGCACCTCCTCCACCAGGTGCATTTTGCGTGCCATCAATGACTTCTTTGAGCGAAGTGCCATTGTAAGTAAAAATGATCCCCTGTGGCACACCATTCAGCATGTCAAAATCAACTTCAAATGCGATCAGACCTGCACTGTTTATCCGCGCGCCCTGAATCAAATCGGCGAGGCTTCCGGAGAAGCCCGGTACTTCATCACCTCTTTGAAAAACATATGCGAGTGCTGCAGCACCAGCGGGACGCGAGAAGAGTGAGGCAGAGTCCTCTCCGCGAAACATGTAATCGCCGCTCTGGTCGAGAGCTGCCGGCCCCGCGACCCCAAAATGATTCGACAAAGGCAATGGCGTCTGGTCCGTGACGATGGGAACCAGTTGCGGCTGGCCCTGCGCGTGCGCACTTGGGGTCATCCCTAGAAATATGCAAACGAGCGGAACGAGGGCAAGAATAAGCCATGGCCGATGACTGCGATGCAAGATGGAAAGTTCGGGTCCAAAAGAAGTCGTGATTATTTCATTCCTCATGGGCTAGGCTCCTTCTCGAAACATAAATTCGGAAGAGAAAACCAGGCGGGGACCGGGAATTCGTGTCCATCGTTACCACGGGTTAAGAAATGCGTCAAGTGCCAGCACTCGCCTATGTCATTAGCACATGAAATGTCCGCTTTGCACAGGCGGCTTGGCGTAGACCTCCCGTCTGGAGGTGGGCGTAGAAAGAACCCACAAAGGAGCCTCAACTATCACAGCAAACGGTTCAAGTTCCCAACAGCCTGTAAATCCCCCCAAAGGAACCTCTCCAAGCAAGACCATTCAGCGAGCGAATGACACCGCCTGGAATGCCGAGCGCGGTTACAAAGATGCCGCAGGCGCAATCTCTGACCAGCACAACAAGAACCAGTCCGGACAGGCGACATGGATTGAGCGCCGCAGGCCATCGCTCCGGTGTGGCGGGACGATAAAAGCAGACATCTTGACAGTTTGCCTAAAGCCGTAGTCTATAGCGCCGTCGGTGAGGAGGAGAATGGGCCGGGATAATTCGACATTTGGCAGGTTCTCGGACGTTGTGACTCCGTCGATTTTCAGCGGGCCATCCGCTGAGCCAACCCGAGTAGGAGTGTTCGACTTCGCCCGTCCAACCGAGAGAGCGCCTTTCTAAGCCTGCGAAGCTCGGGAGATTGCTTGGCGGTATTTCCCCAGAGCGGCTCTGCGTTATCGGTCTTAAGCAATTTCAGTTGCTTCGGCGGCTCCTCGCCGTAATAAAAAAGTCTGTAAAGGGGAATTTCGAGCGCCCGTGCATATTTCTCCAGCGTCTCAAGTGCGGGGACGGTGTAACCATTCTCCACGCGGGAGGTGTAGCAGCGCAGCAGGCCGGTGCGCTTTTCGATGTCACCTTGACTGAATTTCTTGGCTTGTCGGAGTTCTCTGAGTCTTTGGCCAATATCCATGGGCGAGAGAGTATAACAAACCGGGGTTCGTTCAAAGCAGCAAATCCGGTCAACGCTCCGTCGCACAGCATGCGTGACCTGACCGGGGATTTTTGTACCAGGTGAAATGAGAGAGAATTCACCTGGTACAAAAATCCCCGGTCAGGTCAAATCCTCTTTGGTACTCCGCTCCGGGACCTCGGTCATCCTCCAATTGCTGCTCATACTAACCTAACTCCTCCCACGTTGACATTGCGCCCTTTCGCGCCTACTGTTTCACAGGTTCCAGGTTGCAACGGCCCCCAAACCAGTTCCGCACAGGAGAAAAAAATGCCCAAATTGAGTGTCTTTTTCGTTCTCGCTGCCTCCGCCGGCGCAATGCTGCTGCCGCAAATTGCCGCCGCGCAGGAACAACCCAAGGGCGCGATGCCGCCGCCCCCGGTGTTGGTCATGCTCCGAGAGGAAGTAAAACACGGCAAGCAGACGGCCCACGACAAGAATGAAACGGCCTGGACGCAGGCCCTGGTCCGCGCCAAATACCCCACCAGCATGTACGGTCTGGACTCGGTCACGGGTCCTTCCGAAACGATCTGGCTGATTGGATTTCCTTCCTTCGCCGCGGTAGAAGCCGACTTCAAGCTTCAGAACTCCGGCGCCATCGAAGCGATCAACGCGCAGTACGAGGCGCAGGAGGCCGATGACGTTTCGGGGGACAGCGAGCTTATCGCAAGGCACCGCGAAGACCTCAGCTACGGCGCGCCCATCAACATCGGCGAATACCGCTATATGCAGATTGCCGTTACCCGCGTCCGCCCCGGTCATAATGCGGATTATGAAGAGTTTCTCAAGACCGTAAACGAAGCGCGCAAGGCAACCAACTCCACCGCGCATATCGCCGTTTACCAGGTCACCTCGGGCGGCTTCACCGGCACATTCATTAGTTTCACGCCTCGCAAATCGCTGGCCGAATTCGATGCTCCGCCCAACCAGGCAATGACCGACGCCATGAAGCCGAACGAGGAGAAGGTCGGCCAACTCATCGACAAGTCGGTCGCCTCGACCAATACTGCCATCTACGCCTTCAACCCCAGAATGAGCAATCCCGCGGAGGCCGTAGCCGCCGCCGATCCATCCTTCTGGAAACCGAAAGCCGCGCTGGCCGCTAAGTCGCCGGCCTCCTCTTCCGGCGATGCCGCCACGAAACCCGCTTCGAAGAAGGAAAACAAATAGCGCGTTTGCGCGCATATAGAATGCGGGCGGCGCCTGCCCGCCCGTAGGCAAGAACGGGGGCCCCAAGGCGTTCTTACGTTTCAGCTCTTGCGCGATGGGGTGCAGAACGGGGACCCCGCTTGGGGGGTGAGGCTAGAAAAGGCGCCCACGTCAACCGGCAAGCTTACAGAGCGGGGAAAAGCGATACGTCTCCTGCCAGACGATTACTTCCGCATTGCCGACATCCATGATAAGTCTTTGTCAAGAGGGCAAAAGCTCTCCCGACGCGCTATGGAGGAGCGCGCACAAGAGTCTTTTCAAGTTCTTCGGCTCGCGGTTGTGCCTCTCGGCGATCGTTCTTGCGATATGCAGAACCAGACATCCATTTGCTGTCTCGGTTAAGCGGAGCCTTTGGAACGCCCAAGCGGCGGCAGGCGAACTTTTTTCCGGTCGGATGGGATAAAAGTGCGTTCGTGACATTGAATTGGCCCAGCCTAATTGAATTTTCCCCATTGGTTCAAGGCATAAAGAATCAGTTCAACACGCGTCGATACTCCCACCTTTTCGAAGATATGGTAGAGATAGTTCCTTACCGAATGTTCTTTCAGATGGAGTGCTTGAGCTATTTCACGGTTCTTTAGGCCGTCAGCGACGAGGCGAGCGACATCTTCCTCGCGACGCGTCAACAAGGACGCTCCATCGGCACCGTTGAAATCTAACTTTTTGATATGGGCAAGAGCGCTCAGAACATGTTCAAGATCCTCGGTGCTGGCCCAGATTTGTCCCTGGTGGACCCTCCGGATGCATTTCGATAGGGCTTTTAAGGAATTTGTGCGATAGAAGACACCCCGGGCGCCTTCACGAAAGGCGTCGATCACGGAGTTGGCCTTGGGGGATTGCAGCAGCATAATGGCCGCGCTGCGGTGCTGGGAGTGCCGTAGCTTCTGCAGAACCATGAAACCCGCATGGGGGCCATCCTCAAGCTCTTCGCAGATAAGTGCGACCTGAGGTTTGTGTTCATTCAGGTTGTCAATGATTTTCTGAGACTTTCCACATATTGCTTCAACGACGAAGTGCTTTCGGTCGCGAACGAATGCATTCTTCAACAGCTCACCGGTCATGTTGTCACCGGTGACGATGAGGACGCGAATAGAATCCTTTGGTCGGTGCAAAGATGCGGCCACGTGGCAGCCTCCAGCCACTTAGAGTCACCTGACGGCGGGGACACCGAACCGTTAATGGACCAAATTGGTGGTTGGTCTCCAACTAGAGGAAAGTAATTAAACCATAACCCATTCAAGTCCGCAAGGATGGAGGCAACAAATATACCTCCGGAGTGGACCGCAGCGAGGTTATCCACTTTTCCACAGAGGACGTTTTTCCCGCTTCCGTCCGCAGGTTGTCTCCGAGGCTTGACTTCAGTTTTGGAGACAGCCTCGTCCTCTGAATAGCGGATCGGACCACCCCAACAATGAGAAGTGGCGGACTCTGAAAATGAAGGTGTGGGATGCAGCAGGAAATCTCACCTGGCGCGTGACTAAAGGCCACTTGTGACCAATCTTCGATTTCCATAGTCTTCGTTGGATTGCGGATTGCAGTTTGCCGAGGGAATTCCGTGGGGTATTCATCACAATGTCAATAACCTCTCCAGGGAACCGAAGGGTCGTCAATCGTTATCGAATAAAAGCCCCGGCAATCTTCAGCTGGGAGAGGTCGCGCAGCGATCACTTCCAAGGTGAAGGAACCACCCGAGACATCAGCGCGGCTGGCGTTTATGTTTTGACCGCCACGTGTCCGCCAATTGATTCGACCGTCCAGATGGAGGTGGTTCTACCGCAACTCGAGGGTGCTCCCAAGACGCGGATCAAGGCAGAGATGAAGGTCTTGCGAGTTGACCTCACTACCGAGTGTGAAGGCAGAAGCGGCTTCTCGGCTGTCAGCAATGGATTTTCATTGCGCTCCATTTCCAAGCAGCCGCCAGGCGCCATCACGAATGTCACAAAGTTGCTTGAAGAAGAGAGAAAAAAGGATGAGTAATCTCAAACAGCTGATACTGCCATTTAGGTCTCAACTATGGCACCGAATTGGCGATGGGGAAACTTCAACTTCGTGCGATCGGATATGCAATGCCGAACAGGGCTCGCATTGGCGACTGCGAGATTCGGATTTGCATGATCGCAGCGATTCCCTGCGGGAGTAATCCGCCGCCGCCGCGGCAAATGGTTTGTGTAGCGGTTTGATTGAATGGGCCACGTTGAAAGAAATTGAGTGGCCTAGTTTCCAATGTCGAAATGGGACTGAGAGGGCGAAGCTGTGTCCAACGTGCAGTTATATCCCCAAGCCGCAGTAACCATTCCTCCCGCCATCCTCGCGCCGGAGGGATCAAGCTGGTATGCGATTCAAACCATGGCGCGACATGAAAAGCGGGTTGATTCGCAACTCCAGGAAAAGGGAATCTTCACATTTCTACCGCTGCTGCAGGAAGTCCACCGGTGGAGCGATCGCCAGAGGAAAGTCGACGTACCCCTTTTTAACTGTTACACGTTTGTTCGAGTCGTGCCAACAGTCGAAAATCGTGTGAAGGTCTTGTCAACCTCTGGCGCGCTTTGCTTCGTGGGTAATGAAAGACAAGGGGCACCGATCCCCGATGAAGAAATCGAGAGTCTCCGAACGGCAATTCGAGAAAGAATTCCTTACGCACTTCATCCCTATGTCAGTGCGGGGAAGCGAGTTCGCATTCGCGGAGGATCTCTCGACGGCGTGGAAGGAATCCTGATGCGACTGGGAACTGATCAAAGCCTAATCGTATCGGTGGAGTTGCTGCGCCGATCAGTTTCGATTCGAGTCGAGGGATACGATGTCGAATTGGTCTAACTGCCATTGTCCGTTGACTTAGAGAAGCGTGTCTCGAGCCCAACTCTCGGGCTCCCGACCTGGAGCAGAATCATGAAAAGGATTGTGCAGACATCACTCGTTGTCGTCGCCATGATGACTCTGGGTGTCGTAAATGTTGTAGCCCAGCAGCTAGCGGTCACTCCCGCGCAAATGGTATCCGGCTACGTCCTCGGGCCGGATGACGAGATATCGATTCGTGGAATCGAGTCATCAGATAAATCCGAAAAGCCGTATCTCATCGGGACCAACGGCAACATCACCCTGCCGTTGATCGGACGTGTCAAGGCGGGGGGCAAGTCTGTGGAACAGCTCGAAGGGGAATTGACCACGCGATATAAGGAATTCATCCAAGACCCCCAGATTTCGGTAACTGTGACCGTGTTTGGGAGCCAACCTGTGTCGGTTTTAGGTGCAGTTGGCAGGCCGGGAGTGATTCAACTCCGGGGCCCGAAGTCACTTTATGAGGTCCTTTCAATGGCAGGCGGGCCTGGACAGAATGCGGGTTCGACTCTAACAATCAAACGCCGCCGTGAAAACGGCGAAATCCCGCTGCCCGGGGCCGCGCCAGATTCTACCGGACAAACCAGTGTTGTTGAATTGAACATGCAAGACGTACTCCAAGCGAAAAACCCGGCGATGAACATCGAGATTAAGCCGAACGACGTCATCACGATTTCCGAAGCGAGCCTCAATAAGGTCTACGTTGTGGGAGATGTTCAACGCGCCGGGGCCTTCCCCCTCGGGGCCCAGCGAAACATTTCCGTGCTCAGAGCGGTGGCAGAAGCCGGAGGACTAGGACGTACAGCCAAGCCACAACACGCCAGAATTATTCGCGAAGTTCCGGGCGACCCAAAACTCACCGAAATTGCGGTGAACATCAAAGAGATCCTTTCCGGTAAGGCGGACGACTTCAAGCTTCTTCCCAATGATGTTTTGGTCGTGCCCACCAGCAGTCGCAAGGTTTTCGTCTACGATTTTCTTCCTGGCACCTACAATGCCGCCGTGAACGGCGCGATCTATCACTTCTAATGAATTACTGAGGTTTCTATGGATAACCATTCGCTTTTGCACAATCCTGGCCATGACCCGCGCGCGCAGAGGGATGTCAAAGCGGCTCTTCTGATACCGAGGCGACAAATCTTGGAGGAGCAGTATCCTGAAGCATACGAAGAGCCTGGCCAGGGACTGCTGGTCGAATACCTGCGGATCCTCCGGCGTCACAAGGGCACCCTGATTCTGATTACGTCACTGGGCCTGCTCTCCGCCCTGGCGTACACGCTGCCGCAGACGCCAATCTATCAGGCCCATGCGACCCTCGAGATTCAGAACCTCAATGAGAATTTCCTGAATATGCATAACTTGAGCCCCACCGCGGATGGGGACAGCTCGCAAGGGTCCGCATCTGATCTCAACACCCAGATCAAGATCCTGCAGAGCGAATCGCTTCTCGACCGCGTGGTTGAAACGCAAGATTTTGGGAAAAGACTTTATCCCGAGAGCCAAGGTACCGGCCTCTCCGCTTGGCGCAAAGCCCTGAATTTTGGGGGGGCGAAGCAGGGAGCAACCCGCCGACAGAGCTTGGGTCTTGTTTCCAAGAACCTGAGCGTCACCACAGAGGCCAACACGCGGCTCATCGATATCCGTTTCGATTCTGCCGACCCGCAGGTTGCCTCTGATTTTGTGAACGCCTTGACCACTGAGTATGGCCAGCAGAATATTGAGTCTCGATGGCAAACCGCCAAGCAAACGAAGGATTGGCTTAAACAGCAAACGGACGACCTCCAGAACGAACTTGAAAAATCCGAGGTTGCTTTACAGAGTTACGCGACCGAATCCGGGCTAATGTTCACAGACGAAAAAGACAATGTCGCGGATGATCAGCTGCGGCAGATTCAAGGGGAACTTTCCAAGGCTCACGCGGATCGCATAATCGCGCAAGCGAAATATGAGTTAGCGACTAAAGCGCAGGCTGACGCACTCCCCGAAGTCCTTGATGATTCGACTCTAAAGGATTATCAGGTCAAGTTTACCGACCTTCGCCGGCAACTTGCCGAGATTACCTCTTCCCTTACTCCGGCTCACCCGGAAGTGAAGAAGATCCAGGCTCAGGTGACGTCAATGGAATCGGCCATGGTGAAGGAACGCACCAACATCGTACAGCGAATCCGGAACGAATTTGATTCCGCGAAACGCCTCGAAGCCCTGATTACAGAAAACTACGAACGGCAAGCTCGTTTGATGTCCAACCAGTCGGATAAGGTGACGCATTACAACATTCTGAAACACATTGTGGACACAAATCGCCAGCTGTATGACACCCTGCTTCAGAACGTGCAGCAAGCCAGCATGAACTCAGCGCTGGGAGCAAGCAACATTCGCGTTGTTGATCCCGCCAGGCCGCCTACTGGTCCCTACAAACCGAATCTCGCGCTAAATTCGGCGCTTGGACTGCTTTCCGGGGCTTTCTTTGGTATAGCTTTCATAGCCGTGCGGGAACGTGCCGACCGGTCCATCCGTGCTCCCGGAGAGGCGGAGATGTACCTGGATGTGCCGGAGCTTGGCGCGATCCCTTCCGCCTCGTCGGTAAAGACACTGCGCGTCATTTACCACCGAAACGGGAACGGCGTCACCGGCTTGAATTCGGAAAATGTCACATCACCTTCGGAAGTGGAGCTAGTCGTCTCGGACAGAAAACCATCCGTCCTGGGAGATGCCTTCCGTGCAGCGCTTACTTCGATTCTCTACTCCGGTGAGAATGGCAACAGGCCTCGAGTCATTGTGATTACCAGTGCCAATCCGGGGGAGGGGAAGACAACAGTGGCATGTAACCTGGCGCTGGCCCTGGCTGAGATTGGCAACTCAGTTCTTTTGATCGACAGCGATCTCCGCAAACCGCGACTCCACCATGTCTTCGGATTTCACAACAAGTGGGGCCTGACTGACCTGCTGAAAGGAAGGACGGCAACACAGGGTTGTGAGGACATGGTTTACAAGACGAGCTACAGGAACTTGTCTTTGCTGCCTACCGGGGCCCTGGCCTCTAACAGCTCCTGTATGCTTCATTCACGAAGGGCGTTCGAGCTCTTTCGCCGCATGCGTAAGCATTTCGATACAGTAATTATTGACTCGCCTCCATTGCTGCAGATGCCGGACGCGCGGGTGCTCGCACGATTTGCAGACGGCGTTGTTTTGGTAGTCCATTCCGCTCGCACGGACAGGGATGTCGCGGCGGCGGCCAGGCGGCGGCTAACCGATGACGGCACGCGCGTACTCGGAACGATTCTGAATCAGTGGAATCCAGGGAAGACGAATCCATATACGTATGTTTATGGATATAAAAGTTAGTAAAGTTCAACTAATTATCGTTTTGCCTGGAAAAATATCTCCGAGAGACAACGCTAGATGAATCCTCAAGAGACTAAAATCACCGCGCTAAACGAACCGTCTGTTCACATAATGGGCTCTCGGCTCCATCTCGTTTCGGTGACCCACGCGGTCGATCACGTTGACCGGTGGATCGACACTCCGAGCGGGCATTGCGGCAGAGTTGTGGTTACAAAATTCCATGTCCGGATCGATTTTCGACGCATGTGCCGTCTCTTAAAGGAGCCCAAGAAACTCTGGTGTCGCCACTTTCTTGATGGACCGCATTCCCTTTTCCTCATCAGTCCAGGGTTGATCCGCAATGGCTACTTGGACTGACGGGTCCGCGATTCCCGCCCCAGGCGAGACGTCTCCTGGACCTTCTGCAACGGAAAGCCAGGTTGTCGGAGGCAAACGAGCTGGAATCGTTGCGCGCGTGCTGCAAGGAACGTGTGCGGGAGTCGTCGCTTACGGTCTTGGAATCGGCAGTAACCTGATCCTTCTGCCGCTTTTTTTGCGGTCCTGGTCGGTAGCAGTGTACGGCGAATGGATGGCTCTTTACGCAATGGTGAGTTACCTTGCCAACTTGGATTTCGGAGTGACTGTGGCCGCGGTGAATGCCGCAACCATGGCACATGCCCGCGGTGACTGGCCTGCATTCAAGCGCGTTCAGGGAACAGCTTGGGCCGCGTCGCTTGCTATCGCAGGGCTTGGCATCGCTCTTATTGCCCTACCATCTCTGCTCTTCTTGCACGTAGAGCGGTGGCTAAACCTTAAAGCGTTCAGTCCCCACGAAGCCCGTCTCGTATTCTGTTGCCTCGCCATCTCGCTTCTGGCCAACATTCCTGGGCGTCAATTGATTACGGTCTATATTGCGATCGGCGAATTCGCAAAGTACCAGTGGCTGTATAACGCTCTCCTTTTTGCTTCGCTCGCCTCTACGGCTGTTGTTCTGATTGCCGGTGCTGGCCCCGTGCAAGTCGCCACGGTGACAGCGGGCATGGCTGTGTTCACGATAGCTTTATCGGCGTGGCTGCTCCGTCGGCGGGACCCCCGTCTGGTTCCGAGCATCCGCGCAGCGGATTGGCAGACGGCTCGCGCGCTTGCAGCGCCCACAGGTCAATTCGGACTTTCGCTGCTCGCGACTGTCCTGTCCATGCAGGCACCGGTTATTCTCCTGAGCCGCGTGCTTGGCGGCCCCGCGGTAGCGCTGTTCACAACTACCCGCACCGTCGCCAACGTCATTAGGGGGACAGTTGGTTTACTGCGGGCCCCGCTCCGCCCCGAGATTGCCGCTGTTTCTGCTACGCGCTCCAGGGATGCGCTGGGCCGCCTATTCCGGCTTGCCTTGAGCATCGAAGCAATCATCGGGTTGAGTCTGTTTGCGGTGCTCTGGTCGAGCGGATGCTGGCTGATTCGCTTCTGGTCGCACGGGCGTATAAGCCCCGACACTTCCTTCCTGCATCTGATACTGCTTTCTGTCATTCTCGAAGGGTTCCTGCTCGTCATGGGAATCACGGGATGGGCAACGAATCGCGTAAGGGCCCTATCACTGGGGCAGCTCTTTACGGCAGTCACATCGTTCCTTCTGGCCGTTGCGCTTGTACGCTCATTCGGCGTTTCGGCAATTCCCATCGGAACTTTTGCTCCGTTGCTTCTGATTATGGCGCCCGTGGCCGCGCGGGACGCATGCAGAGGAACAGGTATCAGATACCGCTTCGTGGTCGGGAGGCTCCTGTTGCCCTTTGTCGCCATGTGCGTGTTCTCCGCTGTATTCTCTCAGTGGCTTGCCACCCTGAAAGTCGCTCCAGAGTGGCTCTCGGCATCGGTTTCAGCGCTACTTTCCGCCGCTACAGCCATGCTCATTGCGGGCGGCGTCTTTCTAACTCGAGACGACCGTCAGGCACTGCGCATCCGACTGCTCGCTCTGAATTTCACAAAGGCTGACACTGAGCCCATAGTGAGCGTTCAATGACGGCGAAACAGGAAAACAAACATATTTGAAATCGGAAATTCCTGAACAGATGCCAGTCGACAACATCTCTGATCTGTTGGCAACCAAGTCCTCGGTCGATCCCGGTGCCGCTGGAGCTTCTATAAGCCAAAGCGTCGGAGCGAAGGGGAAAGGTGTTCTCATTGTGAACGCCGACGACTGGGGCCTGAACCACGAAACAACACAGCGGATTTCTGAATGCGTCCTTCTCGGAACAGTTTCATCGGTGAGCGCGATGGTCTTTATGGAGGATTCCGAGCGGGCGGCAACAATGGCACGAGAGCGAATAATCGACGCCGGCCTGCACCTCAACTTGACAGAATCCTTTTCAGCGGCGCGCTGTCCCGCTTCGCTCGTGCAACGCCAGTTGGAGTTGGCCAAATACTTACAGCGGCACCGGTTCGCTCAAGCGATGTTTCACCCGGCGCTCACACGATCGTTTGAGTATGTCGTGTCAGCCCAACTCGAAGAGTTCTCTCGTCTCTATGGAGGATTGCCAGGCCGCATCGATGGACACCATCACATGCACCTCTGTGCGAATGTGCTTCTCGCAAAACTACTGCCGGCAGGAACCATTGTTCGACGAAATTTCTCATTCCAGCCTGGCGAGAAGAGCTTGCACAATCGGCTCTATCGGCGGGCCGTGGACCGCATGTTGGCCCGGCGCTACAGTCTTACAGATTACTTCCTCGATTTAATGCCGCTGGAACCGCCAGGCCGTTTGGAGAGAATCTTCTCACTGGCCCGTCAATCTGTAGTGGAACTAATGACGCACCCTGCCAACCCGAAAGAATATCGATTTCTTGCGGGAGGAGGGATCTACCGCTGGATCAGGAATTGTCCGATTGCGCCCTGTTTCGCCTTATCGTTTGTTGGTCCCTCCTGGCATCCAAATGGAAATAGTACGTAGCGCGTTTGCCTCCGCACTTCATCGGCTGAATACGGTGAAATGCGGCCATCGAATTGCCGATTCGCGATTCGCTTCGTGGGTATGCGGACACGGTGCCGTCGTCGCACACCTTCGATACGGCGCACAAGCGGTCGTGTTCGCCAACGAGTATAACGGGCGCAGCATGTACTTGTGGGGTGAACATGATCCGAGGATTACCGCTGTGATGAACGCAGTATTGCAGGCAGGAGACACAGCGCTCGATATCGGAGCCAACTTTGGCGTCACCGGACTCTTTGCCGCCGGACGCGTCGGAGCCAGTGGCGCCGTACATCTCTTCGAACCGCAACCGTTGTTGGCGCAATGCCTCCGTACTTCGCTGCTGATCAACGGCTATTCGAACGCCACCGTTCACGAATGTGCGCTCTCGGACCGCACTGGATGGGCTGACATGACGATCCAGGACCCGTCCAACTGGGGTATGACAACTCTGTCTCCGCCGAAACCGGACCTGCCGAGTCGTATCCGCGTACGAACCGAGAACGCTGGCGACTACGTGGCTTCGATTGGATGCGTTGAAGTGGCACTCATCAAGGTTGATGTCGAGGGACACGAGGCTGTGGTGTTTTCATCCATGCAGAGGTGGCTTGCACAGCATGGACGCTCTACAATCATCCTGTTCGAATGCCACCTTGATGACCGTGAGTTTTTTCAGTGTGATTCTGTCCGGATATTGTCGGAACTCGGTTATCAATTCCTTGCGTACGATCTCAAGCCATTCTGGCAAACACGATTGTACGGTTTCAATTCAACCATGAAGTACCCCCCAGGTCACGATTTTATCGCTGTTCGGTGGGAGAAACTTGACGGCGGCCGCCGTCGTGCCCTCGAGCAGATGATGGCGCGACCTGACCGTTAACAAAACTATGTTGCAATCCTGCCGCCTACCTTTGTTCTTCCCGGAAGTCGGGGACGAAAGTTCCTGGCTGGCTTGACGTATGAAACCTGATTCCCAAATCTCCTCGGTTCATAGTTCAGTTGGTGAGTGCGTACCTTCGCACTCTCCCTCACCGGTACCTCGACATACGCAAGCATCGCATTTCGCCGGAGACTTGACGGCTGTAGTGACAATGCCTCAGTTGTTGGCGGCGAATGTTTGCCCCTACCCGGGCCGGCCGAATGTTGTCATCGGACATCCGATGTTAGGTCGAGGAGGCTCGGAAGCGCGTGTCATGTGGCTGATCGAGGCCTTGAAGCGGGACTGTGACGTGACGGTAGCCACGACGGGGGGATGGAATCTGGCGGCGCTGAACGAGTTCTATGGGACTCAGGTCCGGGAGGGCGAGGTGAAGGTTTGCATCGCGCCAGTTCCTCTTCTGGTGCGCAATTTGACTGCATCCGCATTACGGGGCGCTTGCTATCAGCGATTCGCATCTCAGATTGCGGGGGAATATGATGTGCGAATCAGCGCTTATAATCCGACGGACTGGGGTCTGCCCGCAGTCCATTTCATTGCCGATTTCACTTGGCACCGAATTCTACGCGAGCAGCTCGATCCTCCCACGCCTGGGTTCATCTACCGGGACTCGCTGTTTCGCAAAGCGTACCTGCGAATCGCCACAGCATATGAAAAACCCTCTGGCCGGGACATGCTCCGGGACGATGTGGTGATTGCCAACTCCAGGTGGACGGCAGACTACATGAAGGAATATTGCGGGACAGATTGTACGGCGGTGGTGTATCCCTCTGTGTGGACAGAATTCCCCGATGTCCCATGGGAGGAGAAGGAACAGGCGTTTGTGATGATTGGCCGCATTGCTCCGCAGAAGCGAGTCGAGCGTGCGGTTGCTATTCTGGATGCCGTCCGGCGGCGCGGGAACGCAGTCAAGCTTCACCTGTGTGGCCAAATTGGCGACGACATCTACGGCCGACGAATAGCACACCTTTGCAGGGAACACGCCGACTGGATCATTGCAGAAGACCAGGTGAGCGGCGACAGAAAGGCCCGCATCCTGGCTAGCTGCCGGTTTGGTATCCAGACACGAGCGGCGGAACCCTTCGGCATTTCAGTTGCGGAGATGGTGAAAGCCGGTTCGATCGTATTTGCTCCCAACGACGGAGGACAGGTCGAAGTGCTCAACCACCCATTGCTGTCATTTGAAAACGAGTCGGACGCAGTCGAAAAGATTTCTCTTGTCCTCGAGAACCCGCAGCGGCAGTTTGGGTTACGGGCGCATCTTCGGCTGCAGGCCCGGCAATTTTGTGCCGGGGCGTTCATGGCGGCGAGCCGCGCCATTATCTCCACGTTCCTTTCTTCCAGGCTCTTGGCGGAATAATTCTCGTGACACACTGGATTTCTCTTGTTGTCGCAACGAAGGACCGCCCGGAGGATCTCCGTCGGCTGCTCGAAAGCCTGCGCCATCAGACCGCCACCCCCGATGAAATTGTCATTGTCGACGCCAGCCGCGAATCCGTGGAATCTGTCGTGACAGCTTTCCCGGAACTGCTTACCAAGTATGTACGACACTGGCCTCCTTCGGCGGCGGCGCAACGAAACGCGGGCATTCGGGTTTGCGATCTATCCGCAACGCTCATCGCCTTCGCGGATGACGACACGACCTTTGAGCCGGATTCCCTCGCGGCAATGCTTCGGTTTTGGGAATGCGCTGCCGGGGACGTCCTTGGCGCTTCTTTTAATATCCTCAACTACCGCCTTCCCGGCGGGCAATCACTCAAGCGAAGCCGCATTTCGGCGCGCCTCGGCCTCTACTCAGCGAAATTGGGCGGGGTGGCCCCAAGCGGATGGCAGTCGGTATATGGAAAGGTCTCCCAGACGCAGTTTGTTGAGTGGCTGCCATCTACTGCGGTGGTATACCGAAAAGACGTCTTAAATGGAAACACATTTGACGAGTATTTCGATACTTACAGCTATGTGGAGGATCTCGATCTAAGTTACTCAATAGGACGAAAAGGAAGATTGGCAGTTGTTGCCGAGGCGGGCTATTCTCATTTTCCATCCGCCAGCGGGCGCGTCTCCCCCCAGCATTTTGGGCGACTGGAGGTGCGAAACCGCCTCTATTTCGTTAGAAAACACCATCTCTCTGTTGCCCGTTGCTTCCTCGGCCTCAGTATCCGGTTGGCGATGTCGCTTTGTGGCGGAATCGTTCGTGGGGATCCAATGTCGCTTGGGCGTGCGCTCGGCAACCTCGAAGCAATGATCTCGAAGCAATGATGAGGATACGTGCCAAACGGCCCTTGCCACCTCAACCACAGTGAGTATTCCAATGCAGAAACAAATTGCGCTCATAATTCCGTATTTTGGCGTGCTGCCAACTCACTTTCCCTATTTTTCTGAATCGGTAAGCCATTCGCCCAGCATCGATGTGCTGCTGTTCACGGATGTCCGAATCGAACATCCGGTGCCGAGCAATATCAAGGTATATCCGCATACGCTATCGGAGTTCAACCGGACCGCCTCCCGCCTCTTATCAATTCCGGTCACGATATCGTCTCCGTACAAGCTCTGTGACTTTAAACCTACGTACGGAATGCTTTTCCACGAATACATCCGTGATTATGAATTCTGGGCTTTCGGAGACATCGACCTAGTTTATGGAGATCTCGCGCATTTCCTTACGCCGCTTATGCGCGAAAATGATATTGTGAGTTGCCGCAAGGGGTGGGTGAGCGGGTCTTTCTGTTTGCTGAGGAATTGTGTCAAGGTCAACTCCGCCTACACTTGTAGCGCCACCTGGCAAGAAACTCTTGCGTCCCCAGATTACCAACACTTTGATGAATTGGGCGGGCACTTCTATTGCGAAGTCCTCAGGGGGATGGATTTGCGTCAATTGAATTGCAAGGTCGATAGCTTTACTCATGTTGTCAAAAGGATGGCCGAAAACGGGTCTCTCCGGTGTGCATTCGAAGACCTGGCCTGCGAGCAACTGGATTGGGGCGAATCGCTAGTTTACGACAAAGGGCACCTTGCCAAATCTAGGGATGGATCCGAGGTCATGTATGTCCACAGCGTCATCATGAAGCGCCGCTTCTTCGAAACACCACGCACGACCGTGGCGCCACAGCGCTTTTACATCCGCAAGACTGGAATCTATACCGAGAGACCAGGCCCGCGAATCATCTGTCTGCAAGAGAGCTCCCGCGTTTTCCGTGGTGGATTTAGTTGCTTCCGTCGGCTTGTCAGGCGATGCCTTAAGACTGTCAGTCAATGGGATTTAAGAACCTCCTGAACGGGGGAGACACTCGTGTTTCCTTCGAACCGAATAGAAACTTCTGACACAGTCGCATTCGTTTTCACATTGGTTAAAATATGATAGCGACCTCGAGACTCCAGTCCCGCCCGCCCACTTGGCGCATCTACGCACCTGCGTCCGCCCTGCTCCTTTGGGCAGGCCTCTGGCTCAACCTGAATAGCGGCTTCTGGAATATCCATGAGCCCCGTTCGTTAGATGAATGGCAACTGCTTGGCCGTGCAATTCTTCCATTCGCCGTGCTTCCCCTAGCCGGCGTTCTGGTTCTTAATCGTCGAAAACTGGACTTGCCGAGTTTGAGTCCGTCTCAACTCTTGATGATTTACGGGCTCCTAGCGGCAATCGCTTCCGTCGCTTCCCCGCAGCCGTCCCATTCACTTTATTGGTCCATGACGTTCCTTGCCACCATCGCGGCGGCATGGACGTTCGTCGGCACGCGCACTCCGGTCCCCTCCGCGCGCCAAATGTTGCAGATCACTTGGGCGGTTATGTTCGTTGTTGCCGCAATCATCGCCTACATGGCTCGCGGGTCAATCTTCGGCGGCGCTCCGTCAGCCTATGACGTCAATATTGACTTGAACGACCTGGTTATTTCCTCGGGCGTGGCCCGGTGGGCAGCGGTTCCTGGATTGGTCTGCATCCTTAAAGTGTTCCACTCGCGCCGTCCCGCCTTCATGGCGTTCTTCCTGGCCGCGGCTGGAGCCGCCTTCTTTATCGTCTATCGCATTCAATCACGTGGGGCGGTTCTCGGGGCAATTTCAGCGCTTCTCTTTGCTCTCGTTACCTCGACGCGCTTGCGCCGGTTTGCTCTTCCACTTGTTGTGTTCGCCGTTTTGGTGGTCACACTTATAGAGACTCCTGCCGTTGTGTCAGACCGGTTTGCCACGTATCTCTATCGCGGACAAACCGAAGCGGGATTCCTCAGTATGACTGGACGGACCCGCGCATACGAAAACGGTCTCGTCGCGTTTTGGGACGCTCCACTCCTAGGACGCGGGCAATGGGCGGACCGCATGATCATCGGCGGGCATGTGCACAATTCGTATATCCAAGCGCTGCTGAACGCCGGAGTTTTCGGGGGCATACCCTATGTGGCGTCTTGGATCGCGGGCTGGGTTCTGTTTTTCTGGCTCCAGAAGAGGCGGCGCCTGCTGCTACCCGAAGATCGTTTGGCGGTGCTCGAGGCGGGCACCGTAATGATGTTCTTCACCGTTCGATCCATACCGGAGACTACTACGGCCAGTTTCTCTGTGGACCTGCTGGTCATGGCAGCGATTTACGTGTACTTCGAAGTGCTGACCATCGCCACAGCTAGGAGACCCCTCCGGCAACCAGTGTGGATCCCTGTGCAGGCGGGCGAACGGGAAAACCAATTCTGTCCGCAAATTATCGGCCGGACCCAATTCACCCCCGACGCATCTCGTCATTAACAGGCAGTCCAATCACTCCAGACATGTCACAGTCTTCTGTGTACCACTTCAATGTTGTAAGGGCAGGAAGCATCACTGACCTGACGGGGCCCGCGCCCGGTCCCCGGGACATTTCACTGAGTTTGACGCAAGTGGCTGGAGAAAACTGGAAGTACAGGAGTTGGCTGGCGGCCAGCAATACTCTGAACACTGGAATTGGCCAAACGCAGGTATTTATAGTGGCTGGAGCTCTTAGGATTAGGTTCAGGGGGGTCTTGCGGGCCATGCAGATACCGGTCCTTTTCATATGGCAGATCATAACGGCGACGGGGCTCATAGTCCTTCCCAGCTTGTCCAGCGATTTTGGTTCCGGATCGATCGCCCGGTTGCGCAGGAAGGTTTCGTTGACTGCGTTTATTTTGACCTCGACTGCACTCGTGTATGCGGTCGGACTGTTCTTTTTCGCGGGATTCGCCGAGCACATTCTGTATGGCGGTAGATCCGCGGCGTACTCTTGGCTGATCCCGATGTTTGCCTTTCTCCCCCTCTGCAGCGGATTTGCAACGGGATACTCGATGGCGCTCCGTGCCTCGAACAAATCTGATTCTGATCTGTTTGCCAACAGCGTGGCGGCGCATGGGGCGATTGATTCGTGTGTTCTGTTAATCCACTGGGGGGGCATTGGAGGTGCCGTCTCTAGTGTGGTGCTTGCCTACGCGATAAATTCAGGCGTGTATTTCTGGTCGTACCACCGCGAGCATTTGGGTGGGACAAGCAAGTCAACATACCCAAGGGCTGGACTTATCCCCGATGTCCAATTGGCTTCTTAGCTTGAAAGAACCGATCGGAGATAGAGTCTGATCAACGAAAGAGAGATTGTGATTCCGGCACGCGTCGCGCTTCTTACAAACACCATTTCACTGCACACATTTCAAGTGGTAACTGAACTATTCACAAAAGTGCGCGAGCTGAGGGTGTTTGTATCGTCCCCATCTGCTGCAGAGCTTCGACAAATTAGAGATAAAGGGTTTGACGTTAAAGTTCAAAAGAGCTTCTCGGTGCCTGGCTGGCGGGTTCATCCCATCGGCTTCACGGCTCGCACGAAGATTGTGCTGCCATTCGACACCGGTCGACAGCTTAGGAAGTACAACCCAGATGTAGTTATCTCCACGGAGTGTGGCCTCCGGTCCCTGCAAGGGGCAGCCTATTGCCTCCGGGAGCCTCGTCGTCCTCTCATACTTTGGGTGAACCAATCTGAGCACACTGAGGCGGGGCGCGGACACTTGCGACTTTTGACCCGGCGATGGCTCCTCAACCGCGCCGCATTGGTATTGGTGAACGGGCAAAGTGGAGCAAGATACGCGGAACGCTTGGGCTGTGACGCTGCCAAAATTACAAGAGTGCATTCGTACACCATCGACATAAATAAATTCAAGTGTGATCGTGTCAGATCGCCTCAGAGCCAAGTCCGTCGGCTTCTCTATGTGGGACAGCTTATCGAACTGAAGGGGATTCTGCCGTTTGTTGAACACCTCGGGCTTTTCTGCGCCAACAATCCTGAGGTGCCGGTCGAGCTCACAATTGCTGGAGCCGGGCCTTTGGAGAAACGGCTGAGAGCACAGTCGCTGGGCGGTAAAGGGACTATCCGAGTCCTTGGTCACATCCCGTACAGCGAACTTCCCGAGATTTATGCCAACGCCGATATATTTGTTTTCCCGACCCTAGCGGACGAGTGGGGGGCTGTTGTGAATGAAGCGATGTCGTCAGGTCTGCCTATTCTTGGCAGTGTATATAGCCAGGCCGTTGAGGAACTGGTGAAGGATGGGGTTAATGGATGGGTATTCCGCCCGAACCATGCGGGCGAGACCATGTCAAAGCTAGGTCAAGCGCTCTTTGCAAGCACGACGCAACTCGAGCAAATGGGTGCGATGGCTGCAGAACGAATTTCAGCTGTGACTCCCGACGCTGCGGCCGACCAAATTGTTGACGTCATTGCAAAGGTACTCCACCCGTCCACATTGGATTTGCGACTCGCATGAATCTTAGTTCATTCCTTCGGACGTCTAGTCGCAAGCGACAGAACTGCTTAAATCAGCAACTAGGCAGTTCAAAGACTCTTGCCAAAATTAACAGACCGCCCCTTGTCCCAACTACGGGCTTCCAAGTGCGGTTCCCGTTCTAAAGGAGGAGGCAGCATTACTCATCAGATCGCTCCCGAGCTTAGTAATCGCAGGCTCAAAGTGTTGGTCGGCGCCGTTGCCTGTAGCCCATCGAGGGGATCGGAACCCGGTCTGGGATGGGGCTGGGTTGAGGCCATCTCGAAGCATCACGACCTTTGGGTCCTCACCGGTGACAAGAACCGCCAAGGAATTGAAGAGGAGCTCTCGCGAAGGCCCGAGCTGGGGAACCGGATGCGGTTTTACTATATTCCCCATGTTCGACATTTGAAGGTGGAAAAGATATGGCCTCCGAACTATCTATACACATATAAACACCAGTGGCAGAAAGCAGCATTTGAAGCGGGCAAGCGTCTCCACGAGGAAGTCGGATTTGACATCGTGCATCAGATAACTTACACGAGCTTTCGCGTACCCGGGATGCTCTGGCAGTTGGACCCTCCATTCGTGTGGGGCCCAGTCGGAGCCTTGGAACAGACCACTTGGGCATTAATTCCTGCGCTCGGGTTGCACGGGGCTCTGCACTTTCTGGTGAGGAATCTGTGGAATGACTGGGACAGACGTTTCTCGCGAATCCCAAGATTGGCTTTCGAAAAGGCAGAAGGAGGGATCATTGCAGCTACGTCGGGCATTCAGAGAGAAATTAGAAGGTTTTACGGCCATGAATCCTCCGTCGTCTGCGAAAATGGCCTTCCACCAGTCACACGTGAAACACCAGTTCGGAGATTGCCTTCCGAACCTCTTAATCTGCTTTGGTGTGGTCTTCATATTCCAAGAAAAGCGTTGCCCTTCCTGTTCTCCGCCTTGAACCTGCTGCCACGGTATCTCGATTGGAAGTTGACGATCATCGGGGATGGACCCTCTTCAATCTCTTGGCGGCGGCTCGCTCAAATCAAGGGAATCAGCGCTCGGTGTGAATGGCTCGGCGAGATCCCTCACGAGACTGTACTCCGGCGAATGCTAACTGCGCACGCGTTGGTGGTAACAAGCGTCTACGATCTCGTCTCCAGCGTCGTCGTAGAGGCGCTTGGCAATGGTCTTCCAGTAATCTGCCCGGATCACAGTGGATTCAAAGACGCCATCACGCCCGAGTGCGGGATTAAGGTGCCGGCGTCATCGAAACGCGAGCTGGTGCGAGGAATCGCTGATTCCATCCGCCTGCTCTTTGACGAAGACCGTCGGTTGGAACTGGCTTATGGCGCAATTGCTCGCAGCGCCGCTTTCGACTGGGAATCCAAGGCTCTCGTGGTGGACGAAATATATCGTGCCAAAGTGCGACGCGCCTCCATCCGACACAAATGTCCATGAAGCCGTTGCTCAGGGTCTTAGAATTGGGACACAAATTCGCAACGAACGCGCGCGCTTGGCAAGAGAGTGCCTTTTGACTTTAATGCTGGGCAGAATCGGAGCGCTCCTGGAGAACCAAGATCTCAGAAGCCACCCGATTAGAGGAATTTCTCGGCGAGTAGTGTGGCACCTACATTGGTGGCTGCGTCCCCGTGGACTATGGTTGGTGCTCTCACAAGACTCAATCCGACTTCTGACCCCTCATTCGGGATCCGGAGGTCTGATTTACTACAACGGAGTCTCGGAGCCGGAAACGACGGAATTTATCAAGCATTTCCTAAAGCCTGGCATGGTTTTTGTAGATGTTGGCGCTCACCTCGGTGAGTACACGGTGCTGGCTGCAATGATCTTGAACCACTCAGGCCATGTACATGCATTTGAGGCACGTCCTGACGTTTTTGAAGTTCTCAGGCGCAACATCGAACTCAATCATTGTCACAACGTGACCGCTCTTGCGGAGGCGGTTTGGTGCAAGACCGAGTCCTGTAACTTTGAAATGACCGAAGAGCCCTCGGTCAGCGCCCTGCGCCCCAGCCATTCAATTAATCTCGGAGCCGCGCAAATCCGAATTCACACGACAACTCTCGACGATTACTTTTCTTCGTCAACCGCGAAGCCCAATCTTATCAAAGTCGATGTCGAAGGGGCTGAGCTGCAAGTCTTTCAAGGCGCCAAATCTCTGTTGGCATCGTCGCAAGCAGATGCCCCCGCGCTGGTTTTTGAATACGGCCCCCGAAATTCAAAACGATTTGGCTATGCGGCGCTGGACACTCTTACGTTCCTGAGGGAATTCGGATACACCATTTTCACTTGGGCCGGAGCGAATGTGGCTCGTGTTGAATGCAACCCCGTTCTTCCGAACCGCCAGGACACTTGCAATCTGATGGCAATGAAAGTGGGAGCGTCCGGCAATCCTGAACTCAATTGCTAGTTCATTCGCGCAGTCTCCCAATGGAAATCACATTCTATGGACTACTTCACTTGGCGCCGACTGAAAGGTCCGCAGTCAATGTGTCTGTCAAGAATTTTGATGAACAATTATTGATCTACGTTGAATGCGCCTTGACTTTATCGAACAGTGTGCGCTCCAAGGGGTTGAAGTTTGTGCTGCTTACAAACCAAAGCCAAAGAATTCTTGAGATTGTCAATTCACTGGGTCAAAGTATGGATGTTGAAGAGATTCCTTTCACTACCGATGTTCCCACGGGAATTAGGTTTTATTCTGCTCACCATAAAATTGATTGTTTTCGATATTTTGCCACTTTGAAGAATACGTATGCACTCTTAATAGATCTCGACATTGTTTGTCTAAAACAATTGCCGCTCTCTCTGAGGCAGAACATAGAAGCCGGGATGCTCATCGGCTACGACATATCCGACCAGGTAATCCCGGCATATGGAGCAGACAAAATTCGGAGTGATCTTGAAAGTATTCATGGGGTGAAATCCGAGGGCCGCTGGTATGGTGGCGAATTCATGGGTGCCACGCCCCCGTTGTACAAGAAACTCGTAGATGCAATCAAATCCATCTATTCGAATTACACAAGAAAGTCGAACCTGTCGCATCATGGTGGAGAGGAACCATTGACGTCGGCGGCCATTGAGTTAATCAAACTCGAAGGAGTTCAGATGGTTGACGCCGGTTCGTTGGGCATCATTGGGCGCTACTGGAATGCAAGGCAATTGCATCCGCAAAAACCGCTCAAGTATTTCTTAGGATCCTTTCTTCTGCACCTCCCCTCGGACAAGAAGTTCCTCGCGAAGCTGTCTCGCAACTCTCCAATGGAGACCGAGAAATTTATAGGCTTGTACAGGTCACACCAAAGACGGTCGTATCTCTTCAGGCGGCCAGCACTTCGAATCAGGCATTTGATTCGCCGGCTATCTTCCCGCGCGACCTAGCAATTCTCCTAAGTCTGTGGGTTCACACAACAGAAATCAAATGCGGATCCTAATAATCCACAACCACTACGGTAATTTCAAGATCGAGGGGGAGGCGCAAGTCGCTAAAGCGGAAGGCGAACTACTTTGTTCGCGTGGACACATCGTTTCGAAGTATTCAGCGACGAATGCTGAGCTGGAAAAGTTGACCCTGATCGCTAAGTGCCAGGCACTCTTGCAAGTGGGTTGGTCCCAAGACGGTTACGAGCGAGTTAAAGCGGCGATTGAGAAGTTTCAGCCCGACCTGATGCACGTTCACAATTACTGGTTTCGGCTTACGCCAGCGATATTTGCGGCGGCGAGGGAGCGGGGTGTAGCGACGGTTTTAACTTTGCACAATTACCGGTTGGCTTGCCCAGCGGCCACGTTTCTGCGGAAAGGCAAACCCTGCGAGCTGTGCATGGATGGGAAGGGCTCGCGCATCCTGGTGCATAACTGCTACCCCGGAGGGAGTTGGCCGAAATCACTGCTGGCCTATCGCCTCTACAGCGAGACTCGAAAGCGGCAGTTTCTGGTCCCGCTGGTGGACGCCTACATCGCGTTGACGGAATTCGCCAGGGGGAAATCGATAGAAGGTGGTCTACCGGCAGAAAAAGTGCACATCAAACCCAATTTCATGTTTGATCCGCTCAATGGGCGGCCAGCCACAATGCCTGGAATGGGAGCCATTTATGTTGGTCGGCTGTCGCCGGAAAAAGGAGTGATGCGATTATTGGATGCGTGGAGAGCAATCGACTATCCATTGACCATTGTCGGGGATGGCCCTCAAATTGCGGAGGCCCGAAGGGCAGCGGGTAACCATGTGACATTTCTTGGAAACCGCTCTCATGAAGATGTTTTGCGACTGATTGAAAAGGCTGCGTTTCTTATGTTTCCTTCGGAGTGGTACGAAGGGTTTGGACTTACGATGTTAGAGAGCATGGCGATCGGGCGCGCCGTCGTGGCCACCGATTTGGGAACGCGACGCGAGTTGGTGAGAGACGGCCAGACGGGGCTGCTCTATTGCAGCCGCGACGGGCAAGATCTTCAGTCCAAGGTGCGGCGACTGATCTCGGACCGAAGCCTCTGCGCCGCGATGGGCGCGGCGGCCAGGCAAGACTACTTGGCGAAGTACACGCCCGAGACAAATTACCAGACACTGATGCAAATTTATGAGCAAGTTCTCTCTAGCAATAGCCGACCAGCGCCCGTATTTGCGATGACCTAGAGTCCGTGCGGGCTTCGAGTGGATGAGTGCGGATTTTGACCGCTGCGCTTTCTGAACACATCGAATGATTCTCACCGTAAAGCAATTCGCGGCTAATCGAAGAACGTAACCGGAATGAACAGAAGTGCCCAATAAACCGACCAAGTTGGCTGCCGTAAGTGTGCTCGAGTCGCGCGTCCATTTGGTTACAGTGGACCAAACCGTGGACCAGATCGAGCGTTGGATCGAAGACAGGAACGGATCCTGCCGCAGAGTCATAGTGACCGGATTTCATGGGCTCTGGGAAGCACATAAAGACGTCAGCTACCGTGCCATCCTAAACAGCGCAGAACTCCGGGTGCCCGACGGAATCGCACCCGTTCTGGTAGCCCGGATCCGAGGACATCAAAACGCGACGAGGGCGCCCGGCACAGAGATAATGAATGAGTTCTTCCGCAGGGCGAGCCGCCGGGGATACAGCAGTTTTTTCTATGGCGATACGGAAACGACATTGGCCAAGCTCGGAGACAAGCTTTCCGATTCCTGGCCCGGGCACAGGATCGCCGGCATGTTTTCGCCACCTTTCCGGCCGCTGACCCCGCAAGAAGATCAAAAAGCAATCGAGCGAATCAACGACACCCGTCCGGATGTTCTCTTTGTAGGGCTCGGAGCGCCCAAGCAAGATCGCTGGATTTATGACCGATTGTCTCGCCTTAGAGTCCCAGTGGCCATTGGTGTGGGAGCGGCGTTCGCTTTCATCGCGGAGACCGTTCAGCGATGTCCGGAATGGATGGGTTCGATGGGGTTGGAGTGGGCATATAGACTTGCGAAGGAACCGAAGAAAGTCTGGAGGCGCGATCTGATCGAAGGCCCGAAGTTCCTTTTCAATCTAGGAATGGAGTTGACAGGTCTGCGCACATACTCGACGCCATCCACGAATTCAGACAGATTTCGAGACGAGACTCAGATCAAAGAATTTGCGGACTCCCGGAAACGGTTTAGTTGACCACAACCCATGACATACAGGCGCCTATGTCGCGGCACAGATGATGTCTTGACTCACTGCCTTTCGTCCGTGATTTCTAAGTTCTGACCACCGTCAAAGCTGCCATGTACCCTCTACTCATACTCGCCGTCTCATCATTCTGTCTGGCGTTCTTCCTGACGCCGCTGTGCCGGAACCTCGCGATCCGCTGGGGGTTGGTGGATCAGCCCGACCAAATCCGCAAATTACACACGAGACCCATTCCCCGAGTCGGCGGAATTTCCATCTTCATCGCGTACTTGATTTCTTTCGCGGCTCTTTATTTTTCATCCCTCCATTTCGATACCATGGCAGGCCACTTCAATATCGTCCGAAACTTCTTGCCCGCCGCCACGATCGTTTTCTTCACCGGTCTCATAGACGACCTGCTAGGCCTTAGGGCCTGGCAAAAATTTGCAGGACAATTCATCGCTTCCGGTGTCGCCATTTGGGCTGGCTTACAGATTAGCGGCGTTGCCGGGCACCAACTACCATCGTGGTGCGCAATTCCTGTCACCCTCCTATGGCTCGTTGGCTGCACAAATGCTTTCAATCTGATTGATGGAGTGGATGGCCTAGCCGCCGGTGTCGGTCTCTTCGCCACCACAACTATTTTGATAGCTGCTCTCCTCGGACACAACATTGGACTGGCCATTGTCACCGTTCCACTCGCTGGAGCACTCCTCGGCATTCTGCGCTTCAACTTCAATCCAGCTTCCATTTTCCTGGGCGACTCGGGCAGCCTCTTTATCGGCTTCCTTTTGGGTTGTTACAGCGTTCTCTGGAGCCAGAAATCCGCGACTATCCTAGGCATGACCGCACCATTGATCGCACTGTCGATTCCGCTTTTGGACACCGGCCTCGCCGTCATCCGCCGTTTCCTCCGGTGCAAACCCATCTTCGGCGCCGATCACGGCCACATCCACCACAGGCTTCTGGCTCGCGGTCTCACTCCCCGCAGGGTGGTCGTCCTTATATACATAATATGTGGACTTTGCGCGGCCCTCTCACTTCTCCAGAGTTTTACGAGGGGGCGTTTTGAAGGGCCGATTATCATTCTCTTCTGCGCCGGAGCCTGGATTGGCATCCAGCGTCTCGGATATGCGGAGTTCGAAATGGCCAGCCGTTTGGTTCTCGCCGGGAACTTCCGCCGCCACCTGAATGCCGAGCTCCAGCTCAACACCTTCCGTGATGAGCTGGCTGCTGCCGGTACACCGGATCGGTGCTGGGAAATCCTCCAACATACTTACAGCGACTTCGGCTTCAATGAAATTAGGTTCAAATTCGGAGACCGTCTTTACACTCACACAACGAATGGTCATCACATTGCAAACACGTGGACGGTCCGAATCCAATTATCCGAAAATGATTACCTGAATCTCTCCCGCGAATTTGACACCCAGCCCCCACCGATTGTGTCGAGTTTTACGGATGCCATTGGCAAGATTCTTGTCACGAAAACCTCGGAGAAGGACCGAGGCTTATGAAGTTTGCATGGCCAGCCTCCTGGCTGCGATATTGTTACTTGTGGCCGCAAGAATATTGGCGCTGGTGATTGGTGAAATATGGACACCATGAAACAAATCACGTCCTATGTAAGGTCAAATGGAAATTTCACTAGCAAGGTCAAGTTAATGGAATTGAGATTACAGGAGACATTACAAACATTTCTCGGTGGAGGAAGCGGACGGGTTTTTCAGTCAGGCGACAAAGGACAGCACCATGACGGCGAGGCAGTTGCGATCTTGACAGACTCATCGACGAGTTATCAGGTTGCGCGTCTGCGTGGTCAGGGTTTCACCCGATTCAAGGAATTTGCTCTGCTGCCGTCCGCAACCTCAACTCGCTGGATCATCCCGATGGACGATTCTCATTGCATGCGCAGTGGTTTGAACATCTATATGCCCTATGCAACTCGCGCTAGGGTTTTGAAGAGAATGTTATCGGCCATTTCACGTCTGGGGTGGACGGGTTGGGCTCGGCACAGGGTCGTTGTCGCCTCGCACAAGCCGCTGAGTTTTGAATCGCTGGCTAGCGAGGTTACAGGAGAACCGTGTCCCGTGTTTGCGCTCTCGCTGGGGAGTCGGGGACGCTTTCGCAAGCTTACCATCCAAGTGATGAGGCCTGACGGGGAGGTGCTCGGGTACCTGAAATTCCCGATGACCCCTGACGCAGTCGGGCGAATTCGGCGCGAATCGGCGATGCTTGAGCACCTTTCTAAATTCTCTGCACTCCGGTCGCGGATTCCGCGGCTGCTGTTCGCCGGTGAATGGGGGCAGGAATATGTTCTGTTCCGGTCGGCCGGATCTCCTTTACCTGGGCCCCCCGAGTTGGGAGCGTTCCATCAGGAGTTTCTGAACAATCTGTGGACCATCGAGGGCTTTGATAAGTCGGGTGGAACGTTTGTGGAGGAGGTTGGGACGAATTGGCGAACAGCAGAACAGCATTTGGACTCGGGTTGGAGGGATTTGGGAAGAGCGGCATTGACGACCGCCAGTCAGGAACTGAGCAATCTGAGCGTCCGTTGCGGCATCACGCACGGGGATTTCGCCCCCTGCAATACTTGCATTTGCAATGGACGCCTCTTTGTTTTCGACTGGGAATCGGCTGAAACAAACATGCCTCATCACTGGGACATATTCCATTTTCAAGTGCAAGTAGCAAACCTTCACAACCGGAAGGATTTTAGGCATTTACCGATGAATCGAAGCACTGGGGAGAGGGCCTTGTACTTGCTCTACCTGCTGTCTTCTGCAGCTCGCGCTGCAAATGAAAATACACCATCTAGTCAAATGGCATTGACTTGCCGCAGGCGATTGCTGACGGAAGAATTATCCGCGTAGCTGGAAACCTCCTTGCAGTTGTTTCTCATGGGTGTCATCTGTCCTTTTGGTCGTTCGAATCCGTATTGCGCAACCTGTTCGCTTTAATCCATTTCTGAACTTGTCTTAGCCGCCCTCTCTAAATTAATCGTCCTTCTTTTCCTCTCCGATTTTTCCATCTGATCCTGTTTTTTCATTCATTTTTTCCTGAGAACTCCTTTCTTGATGGAGGTTCATCACCGGGGCTGTCCATCAATTGGGTTGGCTTTGGATAGCGGCCCTTTCCAGAATTGCTCGGTACCTACTCTGCGGAAGTAGAGGCCGTCATGGCCTTGCTCTGTGGGAGCGCTGATGGCAATCCGCACAGAGTGTGATCAGATTCTCCTCGATATCGCCCCCCAAGTGGCTTCGCCATTCTATGTGATGGACTTGCAGATTTTGTGATTTCCCGCACAGCTGGCATCGCCAGCCGTCTCGATCCAGGACCTCGCGGCAAAGCTGGCGGTAGGCTTCAGGCTCAAGCTTGAATCGCGGCAGCTTGGTTCGGATTGACTTCATGAATGTCCTCGAGTTTCTTTTGCAATTGCTGCCTCTGGGAGAAGGGAAGAGAACTGATCAACCGCATTAGGGCTTCCAGCAGGGAATCTTCGTTGTTGGTCTCCAGGCTCACTCCAGCCAGAAAATCTGCACAGATCATCTCCAG
>Ga0209415_10002874_pt1 | contig 32194 bp, 35 predicted proteins | sample PeaSoiSIISIP2007_FD_187696 | JGI IMG/M metagenome (GOLD analysis project Ga0209415, IMG submission 187696) | Peat soil microbial communities from Weissenstadt, Germany - SII-SIP-2007 (SPAdes) (version 2) | ecosystem: Environmental > Terrestrial > Soil > Wetlands > Peat | place: Germany... | reverse complement strand
CGAATTCGACAAGCGCCGCCCGCGGCGGCAAAAGCGATACCATCTCTGGCGCGTGCTTGTTGAGCAGCGCAAGCTCGCTGCGGGTCGGATAATATTCCGGCAAACGGGTGATGCGGTCGAACAGGCCCGAGCCGGCGAGATCGTAGAAATATTTAGGCGGCAGGCTCTTGGGATTGGCGCTCAATCCGGCGATCACGTCGGCGGCAAACTCATTGGCCGTCTCGATCGCCGGCGCGTGAATTGCGGTTTGGATATTCATGGCAAATCTATTCTTGGCTGAATTATTCCCGACGACGCTTCAGCGTTTGAATTCCGCCAAACGCAAGCCGCTGAACTGCCAGCGCGCCGACGGATAGAAAAAATTGCGATAACTAATGCGCGAATGGCCCGCGGGCGTCGCGAGCGAGGAGCCGCGCAGCACCATCTGATTGACCATGAACTTGCCGTTATATTCGCCGAGCGCGCCCTCCTCTGCGACATAACCGGGATAAGGCGAATAGGCGCTGCGCGTCCACTGCCAGACGGTGCCGAAGGCGTCGTCGAGCACGCCGGCCTTGGCCGCCACTTCCCACTCAGCTTCGCTCGGCAGATGCTTGCCGGCCCAGCGCGCAAAGGCGTCCGCCTCGTAATAGCTCACGTGGCACACCGGCAATGCCGGATCGACCGCACGCAAGCCGCCGAGCGTCATCGAGAACCAGGCGCCGTCGACGTGACGCCAATAGCCCGGCGCGTTCCAGCCTTGCGCTTCGAGCGTCGCCCAACCGTCCGACAGCCAAAGGCCCGGCGTCGAATAGCCGCCGTCGGCCATGAATTCGAGCCACTCGCCCTTGGTCACCAGCGCGCGCGACAACCGCACCGGTTGCAGCAGCACCTGGTGCGCCGGACGCTCGTTGTCGAACGAGAAGGCCGCGCCGTCGTAGCCGACGGTGTGAATGCCGGCAATGAGAGCGTCGCCGCCTTCACCGGCCGCTCTGCTCTGACCGGGCGGCCATTGCCAGTCGGCGTCGTAAGCCGGATGCGTCGCGTTCTGCGCGAAGGCGTGCAGGATATCGGTCAGCAGCAGCTCCTGATGCTGTTGCTCGTGGTGCAATCCCATCTCGACGATGGGAAATACCGATGCATCGTCCGCCGTGGTTTCGATCAATGCGGCGACCGCGGCATCCACATGGGCGCGATAGGACGTCGTCTCGGCGACGCCCGGGCGGGTGATCAACCCGCGCTGCGGCCGCGCCTGCCGGGGACCGGCGGCGACGTAATAGGAATTGAACAGATAGGCGAAACGCTCGTCGAAGGTCCGGTAGGAGGGCGCGAAGGGCCGCAACAAAAACTGCTCGAAGAACCACGTCACATGCGCGCGATGCCATTTCGCCGGGCTCGCATCCGGCATCGATTGCACGACCTGGTCCTCGGCCGAGAGCGGCGCCGCGCGGCGCTCGGTCTCGGCGCGCACGGCGGCGAACGCTTCTAGCCAGAAACGGCGCGAATCGCGCGGAGGCTCCGAAGCGGGAGCCTGCTCACCGGGTGATCCATGCAATCGAAGCGCTGCGCGCGACATCAGTCAGGCTCGGAAAACCGAAAGGATACGAACGACTCAACGTCAATGGCAGCAAGCTAATCAGACCGCCGGACGATAGTTCCATACCTAGTCATACGGGCGGGGCAATGCAAAGGGTTCAAACTAACGGGGATGTGATCGGCCCACGCGCCGTCCCGCCAAAGGGATTGCCGTTGCCGCAAAACCACTTAAGCGACGTATCTGACAAAAACGGGAGAGCAGAAGGATGGTCAAATCGATGCTGCCGCGCGAACGCTGCGCCTATTCGGCGATCGTCGACCGGCCGCCGCTGCGGCTTCCCGGCGGGGCGCGAATCGTCTTCTGGACCATCGTCAATCTCGAAGTATGGGACATCGGCAAGCCGATGGCGCGGCAGGTGCTTAGCCCCCCGGCCGGGCAAACGCAGCTTCCCGACGTGCCCAATTGGAGCTGGCATGAATACGGCATGCGGGTGGGCGTGTGGCGCTTCTTCGATCTGTTCAAGCGCCTCAATATCCGCCCGACGCTCGCGCTCAATGCCCGCGTCTGCGCGGATTATCCGCGCGTCGCCGAACAGGCGCGCGCGGACCGTTGGGAGTTCATGGGCCACGCCTACGAGCAGGGGCCGATCCACGCCGAGCCCGATCAGAAGGCCATGGTCGCGCGCTCGCTCGACGTCATCGAGCGCTTCTGCGGCAAACGGCCGCTCGGCTGGCTCGGGCCCGGGCTGACCGAAACCCTCGAAACCCCGGAAATCCTCGCGGCAGCCGGGATCAAATATATCGGCGACTGGGTCTATGACGACGAGCCGACCGTCATTCGCACCGCCGCCGGCCCGCTCTTGACGCTGCCCTATACCGTCGAACTCAACGACATCCCGATGATGATCATCCAGCATCACGAGAGCGACTATCTCGCCCGCCGCGCCATCGATCAATTCGACCGGCTGTATGCCGAAGGCGAGAGCCGCGCAAAGATCCTCGCACTCGCCATCCATCCTTACATCAGCGGCCAACCGCACCGGATGAAATATCTCGAAGCGATCTACGAGCATGCGCGCGGCTTCGACGGCGTCGTGTACTGGACCGGCGAGGAAATTCTGCATTGGTATTTGCAGTTGGGCGTCGTCGGACTCTGATAATCGTCACCCCCCGGGCCTGACCCGGGGGTCCACGCGGCTTGTTCGCTGCATGGATTGCCGGGTCAAGCCCGGCAATGACGAGTGGTGGTGAGAGCGGAGAGATCATGCGGGAAATAAATAGTGCAGCCGTTTTGCTTGTAAGCGCTTTCACCGTAAGCGCCGCGCTCGCCGCGCCCTGCCGCACCTCCGGCAGCTACGATTCCTGGCTCGCCGGTCTTGAGCGCGAGGCGGTGGCGCAGGGCATTTCCCAGCGTGCCGTTGCCGCCGCCGCTCCGGCGCTGACCTACGACCAGCACATCGTCAACATCGACCACGGTCAGCGGATTTTCACCCAAACATTTCTGGAATTTTCCGGCCGCATGGCCGCCGCCTACCGCATCCAGCGCGGCCAGGCGCTGATCAAGGCCAATGCGCCGACCTTCGCGCGCATCGAGCAGCAATACGGTGTGCCGGCGCCGGTGATCGTTTCATTCTGGGGACTGGAAAGCGATTTCGGCGCCAACATGGGCAACTACCATTCGCTCTCCGCCATCGCCTCGCTCGCCTACGATTGCCGGCGCAGCGATAAATTCCGCGCCCAGCTCCTCGATGCGCTCCGCCTCATCGATCGCGGCGACCTGACGCCGGACGAGATGATCGGCTCCTGGGCCGGCGAGCTCGGCCAGACGCAGATGATGCCGTCGGAATATTTCAAATACGCCGTCGACTTCGACGGCAACGGCCGGCGCGACCTCATCCACAGCGTGCCCGATGTGCTGGCTTCGACGGCGAATTACCTCCTTGGCCTCGGCTGGAAGCGTGGCGAGCCCTGGCTCACCGAGGTGCGGGTGCCGGCCAACATGCCTTGGGCGCAGGCCGACCTTTCGATTTCACTGCCGCGCGCCAAATGGGCAAGCTACGGCGTCACGCTCGCCGACGGACGCCCGCTGCCCGCCGACAATCTTGCGGCCTCGCTCCTTCTGCCGATGGGCCGGCTCGGGCCGGCCTTCCTCGCCTACCAGAATTTTCAGGTCTATCTGCAATGGAACAACTCGCTCGTTTATTCGACCACGGCCGCCTATCTGGCGACTCGCATTGCCGGCGCACCGGCGCTGAACCGCGGCACGCCGCCGCCGTCACTGGCGTTCACGGACGTCAAGGACATGCAGGCGATGCTGGCCCGCGCCGGCTATGACGTGGGCACGATCGACGGATTTTTGGGCCTGAAAACCCGGCAAGCGGTCAAAGCCATGCAGGCCAAATACGGCCTGCCCGCCGATTCCTACCCCACCGCCGAACTGCTTGCGCGTATGCGCGGGGGCCAGTAGCGGCCGCCTGTGTAGAGTATGCAGCCGATCCACGCCGCTCCGCCAAAGGGCATTTTGCCCGGCGGTTTGCCGGCGTGCTAGAAGCTTTTGGGAGGCGCCGTCAGAAGAGGCTGCGAGGGTGAGTAGATTGCGCGTACACGGCAAAAATCGCCTCGACCGATCGCTTTTCTTCGCCACGCTCCTCGTCTTCGCTGCGGGCGCGGATTGCGCCTTCGCGCAAGGGAGCGCCGAGCATTCCATCGCCATCGCCGAACTGCCGCAGGACCTCTCGCCCTGGGGCATGTTCATCCATGCCGACGTCATCGTGAAGGCGGTGATGATCGGGCTTGCTTTGGCATCCCTCGTCACCTGGACGGTGTGGCTCGCCAAAAGCTTCGAACTTGCCGGCGCGCGCAGCGCGGTACTCAACGGCCTGCGGATCCTTGCCGACTGCCCGACATTGGCGCAAGCGCATGAGCGGTTGCGTGACGGCAACGGCCCGGTGGCGCAACTGATGCAAGCGGCGGTCGGAGAAATCCGCCATTCGGCGGGTCTCCGCGGCGACGGCCTCAAGGAGCGCATCACCTGGCAGCTCGAACGCATCGAGGCGGCGGCCGGCCGCAAGATTTCGCGCGGCACCGGCGTGCTCGCCACGATCGGCGCCACCGCGCCCTTCGTCGGGCTGTTCGGCACGGTTTGGGGCATCATGGACAGCTTCATCGGCATTTCCCAGGCGCACACCACCAATCTCGCGGTCGTTGCACCGGGCATCGCCGAAGCTCTGCTCGCGACCGCGCTCGGTCTCGTCGCTGCGATCCCCGCGGTGATGATCTACAACGTGCTGGCGCGCTCGACCGCGCACTACCGCGCGCTGCTCAGCGACGCCTCCACGCAAGTCATGAAGCTCGTCAGCCGCGATCTCGACCGCGCTAAGCTGCCGCTGGCGCACGCCGCCGAGTAAGACGATGGCGCCAGCTCTGCACCACGGCGAAGACGATCTCGAAGAGGTGCACGGCATCAACGTCACCCCGTTCATCGACGTGATGCTGGTGCTGTTGATCATCTTCATGGTGGCGGCGCCGCTTGCGACCGTCGATATCGCCGTCGATCTGCCCTCCTCCAGCGCCGAGCCGCAACAACGGGCCGACAAGCCGGTCTATCTGACGCTCAAATCCGATTTGAGCCTCGCCATTGGCGACGACGCCGTCGCCCGCGCCGATCTCGCCGGCGCGCTCGATGCCGCGACTGGCGGCAACCGCGACCAACGTGTCTTTCTGCGCGCCGACCGCAGCGTGCCGTTTGGTGAGGTGATGGCGGTGATGAACGAGCTGCGCACCGCGCGCTATCTGAAAGTGGCGCTGGTCGGGCTGGAAATGCGGCAGGCGAAATGAGCGCGCTGACGCTGTCGTGGTTTGAGGATCAAAGCCCGCGCGACATCGCGCGCTGGACAGCGGCTGCCGCGATCGTCGTCGCAATCCATGCGGCCGCTATCGCCTATTTCCTCTCCTGGCAGCAGCAGGCGGACATCGGCGGCGACGCTGAAATCGTCACCGTGGAGCTGGCGCCGATCGACACCACGCCCGATGCCGTGGCGCGCAACGTCGCGCCCGCGCCGGAGACCATGATCGAATCCAAGACTGTGCCGACGCCGCAACAGCAAAAGCCCACGCAGGAGGTGAAGATCGAGCAGCCGCCCGACGCGTCGCCATCGATCATCCCCGAGCCGATCGCCAAGCCGCCGCAGAAGACGCAAGAGGTCCAGCCGCCGGCGCCGCGCACGGCCGAGCAGGTCAAGGGCGGCGCGCCGTCCATCGATCCGTCATGGCGGACGAGCCTGGTGCGGCAATTGCAGCGCTACAAGCGTTACCCGCCGGCGGCACTGACGCGCAGCGAGCAGGGAATCGTGCTGTTGAGCTTCAGCCTCGACCGCGGCGGCCATGTGCTCGCGCACCGCATCGCCAAGAGTTCCGGCTATGCGGAACTCGACGACGAGGCGATGAAGATGATCGTGCGTGCGGAGCCGCTGCCGCCGTTCCCGGCGAGCATGCCGCAGACGCGGCTCGAACTGACCGTGCCGATCCGCTTTTCTCTACAGTGACGGATTCAGTTGCCGTTGCCGAGCGGCATGGCATACGGGTTCGGGGGTGGATTGTTGAAACCGCTGCCCTGGAACCGATTGAACGGCGAATAAGGCGAATACTGGCCCGGGCCCGGCTGCGCGCCGAACTGCACCGTCGGACCATTCGGACCGAGCAGTTGCGTGCCGCCTTGGCCGAAATTCTTGACCTGATCGTCCGGATCGGCAAACCTCGAACCGCCCTGATTGGCGTTGAGATTTTCCTGGGTGAAAGCCCGGGCCGGGGGCGCGGTCAACGCGACCACGGCAATCCCCAGTGCCAACGCTGCGAAAGGAAGCTGCGTCCATCGAAGCATCGTGATTCCCCTTCACCGGCGCGCCCGCGAAGCGCAACGCACACGCTACGGGCACGCGACCCCCGCCGTCAAGCCGCCCATGCGTGGTAGGGTCCTACTACCGCAACGCCCTCATAAGCAAACGACAAGGAGCCACCATGCGCACCAAGCCGTCACTGACATTGTCCGACGTGAAGAAAATGCTGGCTGCGGGCGAAGCCGAAGCCGTCAAGAACAAATGGGCGGTGGCGATTTCCATCGTCGACGAGGGCGGCCATCTTCTAGGCTTCCAGCGCATGGACGGCGCGGGTCCGATTTCCGCCCAGGTCGCGACCGGCAAGGCCCTGACTTCGGCGTTGACCCGGCGCCCGAGCAAATTCTTCGAGGATCGCGTCAAGGACCGGCCGGCCTTCGTCACCTTTCCCGCCGGCGTGTTGATTCAGGGCGCGCTGCCGATCATGCAGCAGAACGAATGCGTAGGCGCCATCGGCGTATCGGGCGTGCAATCGCACGAGGACGAGCAGATCGCGCTCGCCGGCATCAACGCGCTCGGGTAGCCGCTCCCGAGCTGCAGCTCAGCAATCAAGCTCCTTGAAGTAGCGGTAGATGCCCCATTGCGAGAATGGGATGCGGCGCTTCGAAGCCATATAGGCTTTGACGCGCGGCCGTTTGGCGACGCGGTCGTGCAGCGCGATCAATCCGGGGATTTTTCTCTCGAAACGCTTCATGCGTTTGGGGAAGGCATAGCGCAAGCCTTCGACGATCTGGAACAGCGACAGATCGATGTATGTGAGCCGGGGGCCGACCAAATATTTGCCGCCGTTGTTTTGCAGCACGCGCTCGAAATAGCCCAAAAATTTCGGCACGCGATAGCGCCAGAAATCCTTGGCGCGCCGCTTCGCCGCCGGCCGCTGCTCCTCGTAATAGAGCCAGCTCGTGATCGGATGATGGGTGTCGTGGATCTCGACCACGAGATCGGTGACGGTGAGTTGCAATTGGTTCAGCCACAGCCGGCTCGCCTCGTCACGCGGCGCAAGCTTCAGATGCGGCCCGAGATAAAACAGGATGTTCGCGGTTTGGGCGATGACGAGCTTGCCGGCCTTGAGGAAAGGCGGCGCAAAAGGCGGCCGCGCGGCGCGCTTGTCTTCGATGATCTTCATCATCGCCGGCACGCCGGCCTTGCCGTATTTGCGCGCGACATCGACGTAGTCGGCGTCTGCCTCTTCCAGCGCCAGGCGGACGAATTCGCCGCGGCCCTGGACGGTCGGATGGTAATAAAGTTCGTAGCGCATGGCTCACCTTTCTCTTTGGGAGGCTAGCCGCCGCGCCGCCCACGGTCACGTCCGCATCGCCGCCCAAATGCCGGCGCAAAATCCGTTTGACACCCGACCGCGCCATGTGCCGGCACCGCGCATCGTCGTCAGCCGTCCGGAGGCCACGGCATAACTTGAGCCGCTTGTGACCCGCACGAAAGCGGCGCCGTTCGATCCGACGCGTCCGGTGACGTTCGCGCCGATGCCGTCATAGACAATGACCCCATTCACGATTTGCCCGCTGAGGCGGTAGGACTGATCGCACGGGCCGGACCTGGTATAGATGACGAGGCTCCAAGCACCGTCATATCTCGTCGCCGCGAGCGCATCTGAGGCCGGCGTCAGCGCCGCTGCGGCAAATATTGCAACGAGTAATATCACTACGGTCGCTTTGCGGATCATGATCGCCCCTCATGCCTAGCGGCGTCCGTCAGGCGCCTGAATCTGTGAAATTTACCGAATCATAGTCTCTCTTTAAAGGCACGGCCATTTAGTGTTTCACGAGGCCACCGGCGCGGTCCACGGACTCGTGGAGCGGCAAAAGCGGCCATCCCTAATTACCTACCGCCGCCTTGGTATTGGGCGTCGGTCACCGGCTCCAGCCAGTCCACATGTTTGCCGTCGAGCGCCTCGTGGATGGCGACATGGACCATGGTCGTCGCCGGCCCGGCGCCGTGCCAGTGTTTCTCATGCGGCGGAATCCACACCACGTCGCCGGCGCGTACTTCGCGTACCGGCCCGCCCCAGGTCTGCACCTGCCCGGTGCCGGAGACGATATAGAGCGTCTGCCCGAGCGGATGCGTGTGCCAATTGGTGCGCGCCCCCGGCTCGAAGCGCACGGTGGTTGCCCGCACTCGCGCCGGCGCCGGCGCTTCCACGATCGGGTCCTGCCAGACCGTTCCGGTGAACCATTCGGCCTTGGCGCGGCGCGAAGGCGCCGAGCCGCAAGGGTGGATATCCATGGTGCTTCCTCTCCTACACAGGCCCGAGGCGCGTGGGCGCGACCGGCGCTCGGCATAGTAAGATAATGGAAATCCCCCCGCGATACGCTTCCCTTCGACCACGGCGCCGCAAGAAGGTCGCAGTCGGCCGCTAGCCCGCTGTATGATGTAGGCGCGTAACCTGGGGACGGGACATTGGGGCCGATGCCGACAATCGGGCGCATGGCCGGAGAGCAAAGCTTGCGGCTTCTCACCGTGGTCGCTTTGGCGCTGTCGCTCGGCGCCTGCTCGAAATGCGACGTGATGCCCTGGCACCGCGATTCCGCCCCGGCCCCGCAGTCTTGCCACGACGGACCGGCGGCGAAGTAACGATCACGCCGCGAGTGTTTCCTTCACCGCGGCGACGAGTTGCTTGAGCGTGAACGGCTTGGGCAGGAAAGCGAACTGCCCATGCTCGGGCAGGCTTTTCTGGAACGCATCCTCGGCGTAACCGGAGACGAAAATAATCTTCAACCCGGGATTGCGGATGCGCAATTCGCGCGCGAGCGTCGGCCCGTCCATTTCCGGCATGACCACATCGGAGACCACGAGGTCGACCGGTTTGGCGGATTTCTCCAGCACGTCGATCGCCTCGACGCCGTTGCCGGCTTCGAGCACGGTATAGCCGCGCGAGGCAAGCCCGCGGGCATTGAGCGCACGCAAGCCCTCCTCGTCCTCCACCAACAAGATCGTGCCCTCGCCGGTGAGATCGGCGCCCGCCGCATTGGCCGCGCGTTTGACCTGGTCGGCAGCGGCGAGCGTGCCGGAGATCGCCGGCGCCTCCAGCTCGGCGGCGCTCTCCGCTGCCTCCTGCGCGCTGGCGATATGCCGCGGCAGGAAGATGCGAAAGGTCGTGCCCTCATGCAGCACGGAATCGACGTAAACGAAGCCGCCGGTCTGTTTGATGATGCCGTAAACCGTGGAGAGGCCAAGCCCTGTGCCCTTGCCGACCTCCTTGGTCGAGAAAAACGGATCGAAGATCTTGTCGAGGATCGCGTCGGGGATGCCGGTGCCGGTGTCGCCGACTTCGACCAGCACGTAATCGGCCGCGGGCATGCCCTTGGCGTGATAGCGCTCGCACTCTCTCGCCGCGACATTCGTGGTCCGCAAGGTCAGCCGGCCGCCCTCGGGCATGGCGTCGCGGGCGTTGACGGCGAGGTTTACGATCACCTGCTCCAATTGCGAGATATCGACCTTGACCGGCCACAGATCGCGGCCGTGCACGACCTCGAGCGTAACCTTCTCGCCGATCAGCCGGCGCAGCAGCATGGTGAGATCGTTCAACACCTCGCCGAGATCGAGCACCTGCGGGCGCAGCGTCTGCTTGCGCGAAAAGGCGAGCAGGTGCCGCACCAGGCTCGCCGCCCGGTTGGCGTTCTGCTTGATTTGCATGATGTCGCCGAACGACGGATCGGTCGGCTTGTGGGCGTTGAGCAGAAAGTCGGTCGCCATGATGATGGCGGAGAGCACGTTGTTGAAATCGTGGGCGATGCCGCCGGCGAGCTGGCCGACTAGCTCCATTTTCTGCTGCTGGTTGAGCTTGGTCTCGAGCTCGCGCTGCGCCGTGGTCTCCAGCGCATAGACGATGGCCGCTTCCTGGTCGCGCTCTTCCTCCTCGACCGCGGTCACGTAGAAGCGCGCGAAGCGCTCGCCCTCGGCGAGCGCGGCATCGACCGGCGCGATGTCGCTGCGGCCCCGCGCCGCTTGCGCGATGGCGGCTTCCAGAGCGCCCCGGTCGCGTTCGGCGATGACCGCGCCGATCGAGCGGTCGCCGCTTTCGATGCTCAGCACGTTGTGAAACAGCCGCGCGAACAGCGGATTGGTGCGCACGATGCCGCCGTCGCGGTCCACGGTCGCGATCGCCATTGGCGTATTGTGGAAGAAGCGCATAAAGCGGATTTCCGCCGCGCGTTGCGGATCAGTGCCGTTGTCGCGGGCGCGATTGATGACCAAAGTTCGCGAAGCGCTGGGAGCGCCGTCGGCGCCGAAGGCGAGCTTGTGAAACAGGCGGACCGGCAGCGTGCCGCCGCTGCGGGTCTTCAGGTCGAGGTCGAGCACCTCGGTCTTGATCTCGCCCGGAGCGGCACGCAAAGTCGTCAGCAGCGCGGCGCCGTCGCCGGCAACGAGGTCGGCAAGCTTCAAGCCGCCGGAGCCGACCTGGGCGAGGTCCTGGTCGAGCCAATTGGCGAGCGTAGCGTTGAGATAAATGACGTCGCCCTTGGCATCGACGGAAAAAAAGCCAGCCGGGGCGTGATCGAGATAATCGACGGCGTGCTGCAATTCCTGAAAGACATTCTCCTGCCGCTCGCGCTCGCGCGTCACGTCGGAGATCGACCAGACGGTGAGGCGGCGCGCGCGGGCACCATCGCCGAGGGGCCGCACACGTAGCCGCAGCCAGCGCGCCGGGCGGCCTTTGGTCGCGGCGACGCGCACCTCCTCCTGCAAGCGCTTGCCCTCTCGCGCCGCCTTGAGCAGCCGGTAGATCGCCTCGGAGGCGTCGACGTCGCCGATGAAGACCCGCTCGACCGGCCGCATGTCGTGGGCGTCCGCGGCGTCGATGAGATCGAGATACGCCGCGTTGGCATAAATGACGCCGCCGTCGCCGTCGGTGACGAGGATGCCGTCGAACGCGTCATCGACAAGCGATTTGATCAGCGGGTTGACCGGCGCCGCCGTCGAGGGGCGCAGGATGCCGGCGGCAAGCGCAAACAGCGAGAATACGCCGACCGTGGCGAACACCGCGAGGAAGACGAGGATGTAGGGCTCGGCGCTGCCATGGCGGAGCAGCATGAAGGCTGCCGCGGCGGCGACCAGCACGCCCGCAACCAAGAGCACCAGCACGATACTGCCGGCGCCGGACGCCGCGGCGCTGCGGTCGACCGACTCGCGCGTGGAACCGGCGGAGCTCCTGGTGATGCCGTGTATCGTCATCCCTGCCTTTAGTGATTTGCCGGTTCGCCCTCAGTGCCCCGGGTGCGATTGCCGCGCAAGAGGCTTTGCGCGCATTTCACAGCCGCCGGGCGGGGACGGCAGCGGGGTTCTCGACCGCGGCAATGTCGCTGTTCGGCGATCGCGCCGGCGTCTCTTTCGCGCCCACGTCCGGGTGCGCGCCGCCAGTGGCGCGCGGATTTTCGGATGGGGCACTGGGCAGACTTTGCCCGGGCCATGGTTAATGGCCGGTTAAGCCCGGTCTGGGCCCGCTTTTGCCATTAAACCGCCGTTTACCATAGAAATGCTGCAGCTTGGGGATCGGGCCGTAAATCGCCCGCGACGTTAGATTTTTGTTAGTATTCGCTGCGGCGAATGTTAGCGCGCCGTTAACCATTGGGATAGCGGCGAGCCGCAGCGTCGATACGGGGAGTAAGGGCGAATGTTCGATCTGTTTGGCGCGGAAATGCCACTCGCCGTGCGCTTCTTCTTGGCATTCCTCATCGTACTGGGATTGATCGGCGTAGCCGCATGGGCGGTGCGCCGGTTCGGCAGCGCGCGGCTCAGTGGCGCAGCGCGCGGACGCCAGCCGCGGCTTGCGGTGATCGATTACGCCAGCGTCGATGCACGCCGCCGGCTCATTCTCGTCCGCCGCGACAATATCGAGCACCTGGTGATGATCGGCGGGCCGACCGACGTGGTCGTTGAAGCCAACATCGTGCGCGCGGTGCCGGCGCGCGACGTCGCCGCGGCACGCCCGGCGCCTGCACCGGAAATCCTGCCGCGCGCCATTCCTTTGCCGGAAGCCGCTTCGAACGGCTCGGCCGGTTCCTGGCCGCTTCAGCCGGAATCGCCAATTCCCATGCCATCGCCGCGCCCGCAACGCGAGGTGCTGTCCGCACTCGCCGACGATCTTGCAGCGCATCCGGTACCGCCGGTCGCCCCGGCCCCCGCGGCCTCTCCGGCCGCGCCGGTCCCGCCGCGTAATCGCCCCGCGCCGACGCTGCGAGCCGAGCGGCGCGTGCCGGCACCGCCGGCCGATAGCGAGGCGTCCGACCTCGCCGATCAAAGCCTCGCGGAAATGGCGCAGCGCCTCGAAGCTGCGTTGCGCAAGCCCAAAGTTGGCGAGCCTCGCGAAGCGTCGGCAGCTGCTGCACCCGCGCCGGCTACCGAGGCAGAGACTGCGGCCGCGTCTCCCGTCCCGCCGCCGCTCGCTCCGCGTCCAGTTGAAGCAAAGCCCGCGCGCGCCGACGCCAAGCCTAAGGACAGCAGCAAGGTCTACGACACGCTCGAACAGGAAATGGCGAACCTGTTAGGCCGCCCGTCCGGCAAGAGCTGATTCAAGGCTCGATTATCTCTTCTTCCGATGCCAGGCGAAGTGAGCGGCGAGTGGCGAAGTCGTTCGCCCTGTTCGCTGCTCGTTATCCGCCAGCGGAACTCACGGCAATCAGCGGCGTTAGTCCGCACAGACCTGCTGAGGAGGATCCGTGCGATGTCCGGCTCATCGAGATATACGCGAGCGATTTCCGCCGAGGTGGGTGAAATCGAGCGGCGCCTGCGCCTCATCGAAAATGACTTGCGAAAAATCGGCGGGCGCGCTTCCGCCAACGCCAAGGACACGGCCGAAGGGCTCGGCGACGCCATCGCGGCGGCATTGTTCGGCTGGGGCGACCGGTTCCGGCAAAGCGCGGCCTTGCTCGGCGATCAATCGGCAAGCCTTGGGAAGAATGCGGCCAAGCTCGGCACCAATGCGTTGAGCCGGGTCACCGAAGAGACCGGACAGCATCCGTTGTTTGCGCTTGCGGTTGCCGTCGACGTCCTTATCGGTGTCGCCAGCCGCGGCCGAGACTAGAACATCGCTACGCTGGCGCATCAGCGCGCCGCCATTGACCCACCCGGCTCACAGCGGCCGGTGCATCCGCCCCAAGAGCCATCCGAGACCGAGCGCGATCGCGGCTGCGGTGTAGGGCTGCGTCTCGATAGTGTTGCGGATCGCCTTTTCGAACGACCCGGCAGTCTTGTGCGCGTCGCTGCTCGCCGTATCGGCGACGTCGGCGGCGCTGTCGCGCGCCTGGCCGTACACGTCCTGCGCGGCATCGGTGATGGCATCGGCCACGCCGCTCGCCTGCCTTTTGGCGTCGCCGAGCGCGCGATTGAAATCGGTGGTTTTCGTCGACGTTTGGGCCTGGGCCATGGTCTCCCTCTGATGCGGTTAGAGGGATAAACGCACGACCCTGCGTTCGGGTTCGGCCAGTGGACAAAAATTCTAACGCGCCGGCGTAGCCGCGGGCGATTTCCGCGCCGCTAGCGCCCGATGATGCGCGGCCCCCGACGGCGCTCCGCCGAGGACCGCGCTTTTTCAGCCGTGATGTTCGGCGTGCTTCTTGGAAGCGTGCTCGTGATGCTCGGTCGCATGCAGGGAATGACCGTACGCCACTTTGGAATGGTGCGCGGCTTTCTCGTGATTGCCCGCCTTGTGGTGCATGGCGGCCTCGCGATGATGCTTCGCCGCGTGCTCGTGATGATGCGCGGCATGCTCGTGGTGCTCGTGAACCTCGTGGCTGCTCATCGTTCTCTCCCTGACTAACGGCTTCACCGGAAAATGGAAACATTGCCGGGATCGATGAACTATTTGCGACGCTTCGTTAGCGGTTTTTCATCAGCAGCCAAACGACGACCTTACATCTCCTGCAACGCATCGAGCCGCTTTTTCAAGAGAGCGACGTCGTGCTCGATCCTGGCCAGCCGGTCGGCAATGGGGTCCGCTCCCTCGTGCGCGGGCCGCTGTCTCTCTGACTGCTCTGGCGTCCAGCTGACGCCGAGATTGTTGCCCTTGCGCCATTCGATGCGGCCGCGGAAGTACTCATCCTTATGGGGAATATAAAGCTCGAACAACTCCGGCAGCGTCACGTTCTCCGAGCATTCGAGGCGGCCGCCATTGGCGGTGATGTCGCGCACGATGCAGTCCATGCTCGACAGCCGGTTATTGAAATAAATCCGCCCTTTGATGAACGTCTTGTGGCGGGCGAGTGCGCGGCGTTCGATCATTGCGTGCTCGTGCCTTCCGCGGCCACCCTGTCGATCACTTCGACCACGTTTTGGATTCGCACGATCAGGTCGATATGCGCTTCCATTTGTTCGGCACCGCCGAACGAGTGGCTCAATGATTTGATCAGATCGTTTCTGCGTTCTACCAAATTCTTGCGGGCATCCGCGCAATCGCTCTTTTCCATTTCAGCCTCTCGCGATCTCCGCTATCGATCTAGAATGCGGCGATACCCGATAAAGAATGATGACGGGGATCAAGCCGCAGGAACGCACTCAGCCCGTAGTTTACAGAAGCTTAATCGCACCGCGTCGCGCCAATAATCGACGCGGGAGTGGCGAATTACCGAGCTATCGGCGGCCGCCTATTCCTCGCGGTAAACCCGCTCGCGGCGTTCGTGACGTTCCTGGGCCTCGATCGAGAGCGTGGCGATCGGGCGCGCTTCCAGGCGCTTGAGCGAAATCGGCTCGCCCGTTTCCTCGCAATAGCCATAAGTGCCGTCTTCGATTCGCTGCAGCGCCGCATCGATTTTGGCGATCAATTTACGCTGCCGGTCGCGGGCGCGCAGTTCGATGGCCCGATCGGTTTCCGAGGAGGCACGGTCGGCGAGGTCGGGATGGTTCGTATTGTCGTCCTGGAGATGCTGAAGCGTCTCCTTGGCCTCCTTGAGGATGTCCTCCCGCCACTCGAGCAGCTTCAGGCGGAAATACTCCCGCTGGCGCTCGTTCATGAACGGTTCGCGGTCCGTCGGCCGGTAGATCTTGTCGAAGGGCCGGATGGCTTTGCCGTTCTTACTGACTATTTCGTCGGCTCGACCGTTTTTGCTTTTTACCGACTGCATGGACTGCATGTCCCCTACTCTGCGCGCGCTGGCGCCACGTTCTCCCCGGAAGCGCGCCCATATACCGCGGGTGTGTGACGGTGACAATATCGATGAATGGAAGGGCTTACCGGCCGCCTTTAGGGCCGGCGAAAGCTTGGTTTTTGCGGGTTTTGACGGGCTTTCTTGGGCGCCGCGGATCGATCTTGCCCCCAGGTCTGATGGTCGGGTCCGATGGCCGGGTTCCATCCCCCGAAGACCCAGGGGAAGGCTTTTCGGCTGCTGGTTCAGCCTCCAGGCGTCGGGCGAGGAAATTTAAAGTTTTCTTTACCCTATCGCGCCTAATTGTGCCCGTCAGTCAGGCTCCCATCATGCAGCCACTCCGCCGCGCCACGCTGAACGACCGAGCTTGCCCAGTCGAGCCCGCCGCTAACAATGTGGCCGTGATCGCTCGCTCCCGACCCGAAGCCGGCGACGCCGCCCCGTATGATCCTCAACCGAAATTCGCGCCGCTGACGGGCACACGGGCGCTGGTCGGGCGCCGCTTAGCGGACGTCGAGCGCGACTTGATCCTGGACACGCTTCAGTTTTGTCTCGGAAACCGCACACGGGCAGCCAAAATGCTCGGCGTCTCCATCCGCACGATGAGGAACCGGCTTAAGGAATTTGCCTCAAACGGTCTCAGTATTCCTCCTACCGACTTGCGGTACGGGTCTTGAAAAAAGACAGGCGGAACAACGGCGTTTCGCCGCCTCGATTAACAAATTCCTAGCGACATCCTTCGCATCCGAAGTCTGCCGATAAACGGCGCGCAATCGCCTAGTGCTATCAATCTTGCCAGGAACGCCGATTGCGTGAGTTGCGCGGGGATTGGGGATTATGTTTGCCGTCGCAAAAGACGAGGTCCAAAGTCGGACCGAGAGGCTCGAGGCTGAGCTCGCGGCAGCTCGCTCACTGATCAAGCAGCTCGAATCCAGAATCGAAACAGACGTTCTTCTCGATATTGCCAACCGCCGCGGCTTCGAACGCGAGCTGGCGCGTGCTGTTTTGCATGTGCACCGCTACCAAAGAAGCGCCGCGGTCATATTTATCGATCTGGATAACTTCAAATCCATCAACGATCGATTTGGTCATCTTGCCGGCGACGCCGCGCTCAAGGCCGTCTCGGACGTGATCATCAAGACTTGTCGCCGTTCGGATACCGTCGCCCGTTACGGCGGCGACGAGTTCGCCGTACTCCTGTGGAATTTGGGCGAAAGCGCCGCCCGGGCGAAGGCGCTGGCTTTCGAAAAGATAATCGAAGCAATGGAAATTCGCTTCACATCCGATGTCTGCGCGGTCGGCGCGCCCACCGGCGTCACGATGCTTCAACGTTTCGACAGTTTGCCGCACGTGATAGCGCGCGCGGACAAGGACATGTATTCCCGGAAAATGGAAAAAAAGAGCGAGGAGCAGCCTCGGCCGACCTCGTCGGATGTTGCCGCCCGGCATATTGTCCGGCTTTCCGAAGACATGCGGCCGCGCGGCGCCGAACTCGACCCGCTGGCGCGCTGAGCGCCAAAATCGCTCCGGGCTATCCGCTCCACATTGCAAATTCGCCGCTATATTGCTTAGTTGCCGCGCCGGGCTTTAGCGGCAAGCGAGCGGATTCTCATGCGTTTCGAAGGTACCAGCGCCTACGTCGCCACCGATGACCTTAAAGTCGCGGTCAACGCCGCGATCGCTCTGGAGCGGCCATTGCTGGTCAAGGGCGAGCCGGGAACCGGTAAAACCGTGCTGGCGATCGAGATAGCCAAGGCGCTCGGCGCGCCGCTGATCGAGTGGCACATCAAGTCGACCACCAAGGCGCTCCAGGGGCTCTACGAATACGACGCGGTCACACGGCTGCGCGACAGCCAGCTGGGCGACGCCCGCGTCAAGGACATCCGCAACTACATCAAGCGCGGCAAGCTGTGGGAAGCATTCGTCGCCGACGAGCGGCCAGTTCTACTCATCGACGAGATCGACAAGGCCGACATTGAGTTCCCCAACGATCTGCTGCAAGAACTCGATCGCATGGAGTTCTTCGTCTATGAGACCGGTGAAACGATCCGCGCGCGGCGCCGGCCGATCGTCGTCATCACCTCGAACAACGAGAAGGAATTGCCGGACGCGTTCCTGCGCCGTTGTTTCTTTCATTACATCCGCTTCCCCGACGCTGACACCATGCGAGCGATCATCGAAGTGCATTTCCCCGGCATCAAGCATCGGCTGGTGGCGGAGGCGTTGCGGCTGTTTTACGAGATCCGTGACGTGCCCGGCATGAAGAAAAAGCCCTCGACCTCCGAATTGCTCGACTGGCTCAAGTTGCTGATGGTCGAGGATATCGCGCCGGAGACATTACGCGAGCGCGACCCGAAAAAGCTGATTCCGCCGCTGCACGGGGCGCTGATCAAGAACGAGCAGGATGTGCATCTGTTCGAGCGGCTGGCCTTCATGTCGAGACGCGAGGGCCGCTGAAGTCCGCGGCCGCGCTCACCACAACGGGCGCATCGCGAAGGTGTAGGTGGCACCGACGCCGAAGGTGAACTGGTTCGGCGAGCCGCGCATGGTAACCAGCGGGGAGTCGGCGGCCGAGCCGGTAAGCCGCTCATACTCGAAGATCGCGTGGGTCTGCCACTGCGAATTCCAGAAGTATTCCCCCTGCGTTCCGCCGCCATAGGAATAGACCCCGCCGCTGGCGCTGTAGGCGGGCAAGCCCGAGGCGGCGGCCTGTGCCGCACCGATGCTGTAATATGGAGAAATCGCGGCGGTCGTTTGCACCGCCAGGCGCGGTCCGGCGGAAAGCCGGAATTGTCCGAGCGGCACGATCGCGTCCACGTAAAGGTCGCCGCTCTGTCCGGTTTCGCCGCCGATCCCCTGACGCAGCTCGCCGCGGATGCGCAGCCAAGGCACCGGCCAATACTGGGCATAGACTCCGAGCTGCGCTGCCCAATTGACATCGGCCAAGCCGCGGAGCTGTGCGTAGGATGAGCTGTAGCGCGGCCAAGAGAGCGTGCCGACCGGTCCGGCCTGGAATTGGCCCAAGTCAAGCAGCGGAAAACCAAAGCCGTCGCGTGCTCCGAAAAAGAACGGCGGATCGGTGGGCTTGCGAATATTAAAGAGCGGGAAACCGCCGAGGCCGTAGAGATTGGTTGGAGCGCCCGGCCAGGCCGGGACCCCGCGCACCTCGCCGCCGACGGTGACAATCCAGTCAGGCACCGCCGGCATGTAGGTCGACGGTGCGGCCGGTGGTGGCGCCGGCGCCAGCGGTTCCAGATCGGCCGCTACCGCGATACCCGGCACCAACAGCAATGCCGCAATTACAAACCGCCAAGCGGCCATTGCCATGCTACGACCCCGCTCCGCGTAAACTCCGGAGCCCCCGTTCTTAATAGGCTTTATAGGGCAAATCCGCTGCCAGCACGACAGCGGGAAAGCGCTTTTGCTGGAAATTTTTCCCCGAGATTAATGAATTGAGACCGCCGCTTTAAGTTCCTTCGCGGCGCTCACGCCCTTGCGCGGCAGCCGGCGGCGGCGGCATAGACTGAGCGTCCGCCTCTGTGCGCACGTTGTCCTGCGGCGATGCGGATGATTGCGCCTCGTCGGTCTTGCCCAAGTCGGCATGGCGCATGCGGTGCGCGCGCTCCGCAGCGCGCGCCCGGCGTTCGGCGGTGGCTGCGCGCAGGCGTCTGATCCAATAAGAGGTCTGCGCGACCGCGCGGCCGAAGATTCCGCCGGCCCAAACGAGCTCGAACGGCGTGAATTGCCGCCAGGTCTGATCGCCGTCCACGATGGCGCGGGCAATGAGGTTGCCGGCCATCGCCGTGGTGTTGAGGCCGTGGCCGCCGAAACCGCTCGCCAGCCACACGCCGGGACCAAGCTCGCCGATCTGCGGCATGCGGTGCAGCGAGTTGCCCAGCGTGCCGGACCATGCGTAATCGACACCAACCTCGCCGAGCTGCGGATAGGTTCTTTTGATATCGGCGGCGAGGGCGCGGACGTAGCGGCGCGGATCGCGTTCCCACGTCGTCGCCCGGCCCGACCACATCAGCCGGTCGCCGCCGACGATGCGGTAGTGATTGCCGGCGAGGTCGGAATCGCTGACCGAACCGCGATAATCGATCGTCTCCGCAAGAAGCGGCCCCAGCGGCGCGGTGGTGATCACATAAGTTGTGATGGGAATGAGCGCAGCCGCAATCGGCGGCATCAATCCGGCGATCCGGTTATTGCCGCACAGCACGACATGATTGGCGCGCAACCGCGCATTGGGCGTGACGATGCGCTTGCGCACCCCGGCGGGATCGATGGACAGCGCCGGCGTGTGCTCGAAGATGCGGGCACCGGCGCGCTCGGCAGCCGCAGCCAGGCCGAGCGCATAGTTGAGCGGGTGGATATTGATCGCACGCGGAAAATGGATGGCGTGAAAGTAACGCTCGCTGCGCAGCGTTGCGCGCACCTGCTTGGCGGGCCAGCCCTCGATCTCGACGCCGAATTCGCCGAACAGTCTCGCCAGATGCATGAAGGGATCGCCGTTGTCGACCTTGGAGACGTAAAGCCAGCCGTCCTGCGGATCGACCCCGGGCATAAGGCCGTCGGCGACGGTGTCTCGCACGTAATCGAGCCCGCTTTGCGATAGCGACCACAAATCCTTGGCGCGCGAAAATCCGACGCGGCCGATGATGCGATCGGGCGCCGCGGCAAAGCCCGGAAGCACGAATCCGGTATTGCGGCCCGAGGCGTTTTCCGCGAGTTGTCCGGCTTCGATGAGCACGACGGACCAGCCGCTGCGCGCCACCTCGCGCGCCGTCGTCAGGCCGGCGAGCCCGCCGCCGATGACGCAGACGTCGACGTCGAGGTCGACGGTGAGCGGCGGCCGCGGCGGCGCGTCCACTTTGGTCGCGGCGTACCAGGTTCCACTATAGGCTGAGAAGGGATCGGTCGTTTCGTCCATGACTTGACTATTCATGACTCAAACTATTTTGCGGCGCGGCAAATTACGCAGCCGCAGCAACTTCAGGCGACGGCTCCAATCCGAACTTCCTGTGCAGGTTTGCGGCTACACTATAGGAACTTCGGAATCGGGACACTAGACTACCGCGAGCCGACACCGGGCATCACCCGACTGAATGGCGCAACCCGACGAGGGGGCATCGCATGATGCGCCGTTTGCTGCTGCTGCGACATGCCAAGACCGAGCGCCCCGAGCCGGGCGAACGCGATCGCGATCGCAAGCTCATGGCGCGCGGCCGCGCCGACGCACCGGTCATCGGCGCCTATATGCTGCGTCACCGCCTGATGCCCGACCTCGTCCTCGTATCGCCGGCCGCCCGCGCCGAGGAAACCTGGACGCTGCTTGCCGCCGCACTCGGCAAATCGCCGCGCGTCGTGCGCGACGCGCGCATTTACAATGCCGGCCCGGAGACGCTGATCAAGGTGATCGGCGAGACGCGCGAGGCGCGCACATTGCTGGTGGTCGGCCACAATCCGGGCCTGCACGATCTCGCCGTGCAGCTGATCGCTTCGGGCGACGTCGAGGCGCGCGAACGCATCAACGAAAAATTGCCGACTTCGGGGCTGGTGGTGATCGAGTTCCCCTACGACGACTGGTCGCGGCTGCATCGCAGTTCCGGCAGGCTGGAGCGCTTCGTCAGTCCGCGGTTCATCGCGATCGCGACCGAGTAACCGACACGCGTCGCGTGGATCGACCCGGCCGTGGTTTCGATCAATCGACCAGTGTCTGGCTGCAATGGGGCGAGCAGCCGATCCATTTGCGGAAGGCTTCTGCGGCAGTCTTCATTTTGACGAAGTAGACACCGAATGTCTTGTCGGGCTCGGCGAGCGTGCCCGCGATCACCAGTCGACTTCAATGCGGGCATCATTCTTGGCGTCACGCTTCACATAAGTATACGCCTTAGCAAAGCGTTTTTCGCTATTCCATTTGTTGATCGACTGCAGGGAAAAATCGTTCGGCACCGTATAGCCCGTATAGAACTGGAAGCTGGCGCAACCGCGCTAATCGAGAGGTCCGCTGCCGCAGGTATAGAAGAAGATATCCCAGCTAAAGCCGTCGACCATAGCTTTGACGCGCGGATCGCCGCTCTTGTCGCTGTTAATCTCGGCGGTGTATCCGAGGACTTGCAGCTGACTGGCAACGACGCGGGCACTGATGGTGCCGCTCCCGCCGGACGGCTCCTCGCCGAGAGATGCGGAAGCTGTGACTATAAGCGCCGACGCCGCGGCGATCGGCAATGTGATCCATGATTTCATCTGCGCCCCCCCTATTGATAAAATTCCGGCGACCTTTTCTGCGTGCTGCTTTGCTGGCTATCGTGGTTGATCCAGAGCTGCGCGTGGTCTTTCGCCACAATGTCGGCGATGCGATCCATCGACGCGAGGGTCTGCTCCTTGCTGGTATTCATCGACGGCACGCGGCGATGATCCCAGTTGTCCTTGAAATGGGCGGCGTCGCCCGAGAGCACCACCGCGCCGGTTTTCGGCAATCTCACCAACAAGGATTGGTGTCCCGGGGTGTGCCCGGGCGTCGATATGATCACGACGGAGCCGTCGCCGAAGACGTCGTGATCGCCTTCGAGCAGGGTCGCCGGGTGATTGGGATTAAAGCGCGGCGTGCCGTCGGCGTTCGGCCAATCATATTCGGCCTTCTGCACGTAGAGCATGACCTGCGGGAACAATTCGACATTGCCGATATGGTCCGGGTGGGTGTGCGAGATCCCCATCGCCGTGATGTCCGACGGCTTGAGCCCGAGCTCGGCGAGTTGGGCGGCCAGAGTTTTGGCGCGTTTCATGACAAAACCGAAGGCGCCGTTTACGCCCTCAGGCTTGGTCGCGATCGCGTCGGCAAGTCCGGTGTCCCAGAGGAACCAGTCCTGCGCGTGATGGATGAGGTAGCAATTGTTGGAAACTTCGATCGGCACGCCGACATTCACGCCCGGCGACCAGCGCGATTGATCGGGCGCGGAGATGTGGCCGCAATCGAGGATGTAGAGCTTATCTGCCCCGGCAGCGGCCGCGGGCAGCGCGCCGAAGGCCGCGGCACAGGCGGCAGCAGCAAAGTAAGCAAGCCTCATGACTTTCCTCCCTTGACGTTTGCACCCTCACGTGGCTAGCGCCGCCAGGATGCGCGCCCAGCTGCGAATGCCTTTGTGGAAGCATTTGACGTCGAACTTCTCGTTCGGCGAATGCACGCGGTCGTCATCGAGGGCGAAACCGACCATCAGGGAGTCCATGCCGAGCACGGTCTTGAAATCGCCGACGATAGGAATCGAGCCGCCGGCGCCGATCGTCACCGCTTTCTTGCCCCACTCCTCGGCAAGCGCGGCGCGAGCCTTGGCCAGCGCCGGATTGTCGAACGCCACGTCGAAGGCCGGCGCGCTGGTGAAATTGCCGAACTCCACCGTGCAATCGGCCGGTACGCGCGCACGCACGAAACCGCGGAAGGCGGCGCGGATCTTGTCCGGGTCCTGCGCGCCGACCAGACGGAAGGAGACTTTGGCCAGCGCTTTACCGGGAATGACGGTCTTGGCGCCCTCCCCGGTATAACCACCGACGATGCCGTTGACCTCCGCCGTCGGCCGCGTGGAGATTTGTTCGATCAGCATGCGGTCCTTCTCGCCGGCCGGAATTTTCAGGCCAATTGGGCCGAGGAATTTCTCCGGCGTCAGCTTGAGCCCGGCGAGATCGGCCTTGATGTCGGGCGGCAGCTCGCGAACGCCGTCGTAGAAGCCGGGAATTGCAACCGACCCGTCCGGCTTGTGCATCGCCGCGATGATATTGGCGAGGACGTGGATCGGATTGCGCGCCGCGCCGCCGAACAGCCCGGAATGCAGGTCGCGATCGGCGCAGGTGAGCCTGACTTCCTCGTAAACGAGCCCGCGGAGCGACGTGGTGATCGAGGGCGTTTCCGCATCCCACATGCCGGTGTCGCAAACCAGCGCCAGGTCGCGCTTGAACTCGGCGGCGTTATCGCGGACGAAATCGAACAGGTGCTTCGAGCCGCACTCCTCTTCGCCCTCGATCATCATGGTGATGTCGAGCGGCAGCTTGCCGGTGACCGCCTTGAACGCGCGGCACGCTTCGACGAAGGTCATGGCCTGGCCTTTGTCGTCGCAGGCGCCGCGGGCGACGATGATCTTTCGCCCCTTTTCGAGCGTCTCAAGGCGCGGCTCGAATGGCGGCGTCTTCCACAGTTCGAGCGGATCGACCGGCTGCACGTCGTAATGGCCGTAGAACAGCACGCGCGGCGCGCGGCCGTCGGACGCCCCGTTGCCGACCTTGCCGATGACGATGGGGTGACCCTCGGTTGGGCGCAGGCTGGTCTCGAAGCCCAAGCTGCGCAGATCGGCGGCGACATGTTCCGCTGCTTTGCGGCATTGCGGGGCGTAGGCGGGGTCGGTGGACACCGACTGGATGCGCAAAAGCGCGAACAGGCGCTCGAGACTTCCCTCGAGATCGCGGTCGATGCGGTCGAGCACCGCAGCCAGGGTTTCGGATGCTGTCATGACGTCACCTTCTCATCACGCCGCCGAGCGCGCCGCGTATCACGGCCTTGCCCAGCGTGCCCGCGGTCTTGCTGCCGGTCGATTTGGTGAGTTCGGCGGCGACCTGGGCACCGATGCCGACGGCGACCGCACGCGCGACGTTGCGGGCCACCTGCTGCGAGGTCGTCAGTGGCGTTCCGCGCTTTCGGCCGATACCGAAGACGTTGCGGAAGCCTTCACCCATTTTGTGCAGGACGCCGCCCGATTCCAACGGCGGCGCCGGAGCGCCCGGTTGGCCCGGAATGGCGGGCGCGCCGGCTTGACCGGAAGGCGGGCCCGCAGGCGGCAGCGCGCCGCCTTCGGCCAGGCGTTTTTGCAGAATTTCATAGGCGGAATGCGGGGCGATGGCCTGCTCGTATTTGCCTTTGAGCGGGCTTTTGTCGATCACCGCCTTGCGTTCGTCGGCCGCCACCGGACCGATACGCGCCGATGGCGGCCGGATGAGCGTGCGATCGACCATCGCCGGCGTGCCGTTGCCTTCGAGAAACGACACCAACGCCTCGCCCTTGCCGAGCTCCATGATGACTTGCGCGGTGTTGAGATTGGGGTTCGGCCGAAACGTCTGCGCCGCCGCGGTCACGGCTTTCTGGTCGCGCGGGGTGAATGCCCGCAGCGCGTGCTGCACCCGGTTGCCCAATTGGTCCAACACCTTATCGGGCACGTCGAGCGGGTTCTGGGTCACGAAATAGACCCCGACGCCCTTGGAGCGGATCAGGCGCACAACTTGCTCAACTTTTTCGAGCAGCTCCTTGGGCGCTTCGCTGAATAGAAGATGCGCCTCGTCGAAGAAGAACACGAGCTTCGGCTTCGCGGGGTCGCCGACCTCCGGCAGTTTCTCGAACAGCTCGGAGAGCAACCACAGCAGAAAGGTGGCGTAGAGCCGCGGGCTCGCCATCAGCTTGTCCGCCGCGAGCACGTTGATGATGCCGCGGCCGCTCTTGGGGTCGGTCTTCATCAGATCGCCGACGGCCAGCGCCGGCTCGCCGAAAAATTTCGCGCCGCCCTGGTTCTCGAGCACGAGCAGCTGCCGTTGCACGGCGCCGACCGCCGTCACGGCGACATTACCGTAGCGGCCGGCGATCTCCTTCGCATTCTTCGACAGGTAGGCCAGCAACTCGCGCAGATCGTTGAGACCGACAAGCCCGTCGATTTCGAGCGCCTTCAATTCGGGATCATCGTCCGCATAACGAAATGCGATGTTGATGACGCCTTCCTCGACGTCATTGAGTTCAAGCATGCGCGAAATCAGAAGCGGCCCCATCTCGAACAGGGTGGCGCGGATCGGATGACCCTCGACGCCGAACAAATCCCAGAAAATCACGGGGAATTCCTCGGGCGCATAGTCGAAGCCTAAGTCCTTGGCCCGCTTGATGAAATCAGGCTTGGCCTCGCCGCTTGCGGCAATGCCCGAAAGGTCGCCCTTGACGTCGGCGGCGAACACCGGAACGCCGGCCCGCGAGAAGCCTTCGGCCAGGACTTGGAGCGACACCGTCTTGCCGGTGCCGGTCACGCCCGCGACGAGGCCGTGTCGGTTGGCGAGAGCGAGCGCGAGATATTGATCGCCTGTGCTCTCGCCTTTGCCGACAAAAATTTTTCCGTCTCGATCCGGACTCGGCATCAATCGTTTCCTTCACCCGCTACGTCGCAGTACGGATCGCAGTCACAGAACCGCGCCCCTGAAATTTTTATAGTGCGCGGGCCTGGTAATTGCCACCGGCCGCGCCGCCTCCGGCAGACCGAGCATCTTGTCATGCCGCGCGCGAATGTACATTATGGCGACAACGTGCCGAGGCTTCGGGGCTGGCGAGGGGATTATGGACGAGTTGATCGGGCGTCTCGTCGCCGATGTCGGCGTCGATCGCAACGCCGCCGAGACAGTCGTCGGAATTATCCTCGACTTCCTCGCTAAGGAAGGCCCGCCCGACAAAGTGCAGGCGGTGCTGGCAAAGCTGCCGGGAGCCCGACCTCTCATGGAGAAGGCCGCCGGCGATGGCGGCGGCGTGGTGGGCGCCGGCATGCGCATGATGGGCGCGGGGCTCAGCATGGGGGGCAATTCATCGCTTATGCACGCGAGAAAGTCGGTAAGGACGCGCTTAGCGGGATCGTCGGCGCGATTCCCGGTCTCTCGCAGTTCATTTGAGTAGGAATGGGCACGTGGCTGCCGCGCGGAATTCGCGCGGTTGGAGGGGACAGCGATGGGGTACCCCATCACCGATATTCGCGGCATCGGCGCCGATACGGCCGTCATTCTAAAGTCCGAAGGAATCCGTACGACGGTCGGACTGCTGCGCCTAGCGAAGACGCCAAAGCAGCGGCTCAAGATTGCCGAGAAGGTCGGCACCGACGACAAGCTCGTTCTCGACTGGGTGACGGCTGCCGACCGCATGCGTGTCAAAGGCGTCGGCTGGGAATATGCTGAGCTGTTGCGCGCCGCCGGCGTCAAGACGGTGAAGGAGCTCAAGTTCCGCAACCCGCAGAAGCTTGTGGATCAGATGACGGAAGCCAATTCCAAGCGCAAGCTGGTGCGCCTGTTGCCGTCGGTGGGCACGGTCAGCCGCTGGATCGAGAACGCCAAGAAGCTGCCGCCCGTCATTCGCTATTGATCGCCGCCAAGTCCGCGCTTGCGCTAATCCAGTCAGCCTTGCCGCCGCCTGGATTGCTTCGCTTCGCGTGCAATGACACTCTCTCTGGCGATGAAAACGGCTAACCACATGGCGATCCACTTGAATCCTAAGAGCTTTTCCGCCTCGGGACCGCGTAGCGACGCGCTGGCGCAGCTTGTCGCCAAGCGGCAGCCGCTGGTCATGGGCATCATCAATGTCACGCCGGATTCATTTTCCGACGGCGGCCAGTTTCTCGATCCGCAGGCGGCGATCGCGCAAGCGCGCCGCCTTGCCGGCGAAGGCGCCGATATCCTCGACATCGGCGCGGAATCGAGCCGCCCTTACGGCGGCGCGGTCCATGTGCCGCTGGAGGAGGAGCGCGCGCGGCTTGAGCCGGTCTTGGCCGAGGTGATCGCGCTCGGTATCCCGGTGTCCATCGATACGATGAAAGCTTCGGTCGCCGCCTGGGCGCTCGATCTGGGCGCCGCGATCGTCAACGATGTCTGGGGGTTACAGCGCGATCCCGACATGGCGCGTATAGTCGCGGAGCACGGCGTCCCGGTCGTCGTCATGCATAATCGCGAGGCCGTCGACCCGACGATCGGCATCGTCGCCGACGTGACCGCCTTCTTCCAGCGCTCGCTCGATATCGCGGCGCGCTCAGGCATCGCGCGCGAGCGCATCGTGCTCGATCCCGGCATCGGCTTCGGCAAGACTGCGGAGCAGAGCCTCCTGTGCATCGCCCGGCTCGACGCCTGGCGCAGCTTCGGCCTGCCTCTTCTAGTCGGCGCTTCGCGCAAGCGCTTCATCCATACGGTCGTGCCCTCCGATCCATTGGACCGCCTCGGTGGATCGCTCGCCGCGCACCTTTTGGCGGTCGAGAACGGCGCCGCCATCGTGCGCGTGCACGATGTGGCGCCGACCGTGCAGGCGCTCGCGGTCGCGGCGGCGATCAGGCGGCTGCGATGAGCGACACCATCTTCGTCAACGGGCTCGTGCTGCACGCCTATCACGGCGTGATGCCGCACGAGGCTAAGGTCGGACAGCCGTTCGGGCTCGATCTCGTCCTCGATATTGATCTCGCCGAGGCTTCGCGCACCGACACACTCAAGGCCACCGTGTCCTACGAAACGCTGGTGAAGATGGCGAGCGAAGCATTCTGTACGCGCCGCTACCGGCTGGTCGAAGCCGCCGCCGGCGCGGTTGCCGAAGCGGTGCTCGACCGCTATCCGCGCGTTCGCGGCATTCGCGTCACCGTGCGCAAGCCGCACGCGCCCATCGCCGCGACCTTCGAGGATGTCGGCGTGACCATTACACGCACGCGTGAGCGCCGCCGTGGTTGAGGCATTCATCGCGCTCGGCGGCAATGTCGGCGACGTCCGCGCGATGTTCGATCGGGCGGTCGCGATGTTGTGCGATGACGGCCCCGTACAGCTCCTTGCGCGCTCGTTCGATTACCGCACGCCGCCCTGGGGCGTTACCGATCAGCCGCCCTTCATCAACGGCGCGATCGCGGTGACCACCACGCTGCCCCCGCACGACCTGCTGGCCCGCACCGAAGAATGCGAGCGCGCGCTCGGCCGCAACCGTGCGCGCGAACGGCGCTGGGGGCCGCGGACCATCGATCTCGACCTCCTCGCCTATGACGACCTCGTGGTCATTGATCGCGACCTCATCCTGCCGCATCCGCACCTGTTCGAGCGCGCCTTTGCGCTGGTGCCGCTGGCGGAGATCGCTCCCGAGCGGATGATCGCTGGCGTCCGGGTGCGCGAAGCGCTTGCGCGCGTTGACTCAAGCGGCATCGAAAAGCTTGCGCCGCGCTGATCGCCCGGCACGCCAATTGCACGAAAATGACTTGGTTGGCCTCCCCGGCCCGGCATGGCATTTTGCGGCAATGACCGATACCGAAACCGTCTCGTTTGCCGCCGATTTTCCGCCCGCCGCGCGGGAGGAATGGCGCAAGCTGGTCGACGCCGTGCTCAAGGGGGCGCCGTTCGAGCGGCTTATCAGCGCCACCTATGACGGTCTCGCCATCGAGCCGCTGGCTGCCCGCCGTTCCGATGCGAAGCCGGTCGCCGGGCGCGCCGGCGCCGTGCCGTGGGACGTGCTGGCGCGGATCGATCACCCCGATCCGGCACGCGCCAACGAGATCGCGCTGCGCGAGCTTGGCAACGGCGCCAACGGTCTTTCCCTGATAATTTCCGGTTCGCCCGGCGATCACGGTTTCGCCCTGCAACCGAGCGATGAGGCGCTCGCGCGCGCGCTCGAAGGCGTGCAATTCGACGCCGGCATCGCCCTCGATATCGACCTCACACCATTCGCGCGCGACGTGCCGCAAAGGATCGCGGCGCTGGTAAAGCAGAGCGCCGATCCGGCAGCGGCAAAGGTTCGCTTCGGTTACGATCCGTTCACCGCCATCGCCATCACCGGGAAAATGCCGCAGCCCTGGAGCGAGACGGCGGCGCTGACGGCGCGGCTCGTCCGCACGCTGGCCGACGCGGGCTTCAAAGGTCCGTTCGCCGTCGGCGACGGACGCGTGGTGCATAACGCCGGCGGTTCGGAGGCGCAGGAGCTTGCCTACACACTCGCTTGCGCCGTCGGCTATTTGCGCGCACTTGAAGCCAACGGCATGGCGCTCGAAGCAGCGCGCGCCGCGATCTATTTCCGGCTGTCGGCGGACGCCGACCAGTTTTTGACGATCGCGAAATTCCGCGCGGCGCGAAAGCTGTGGGCGCGCGTCGAGGCGGCCTGCGGCCTTTCGGCAAAACCCGTCCTGATCGCCGCCGAGACCGCCTGGCGGATGATGACGCAGCGCGATCCGCATGTGAACATCCTGCGCGCGACTATCGCGGTGTTCGCGGCCGCGCTCGGCGGCGCCGACGCGATCACGGTCTTGCCGTTTACCGCGGCGTGCGGCCTGCCCGACCGTTTCGCGCGTCGCATTGCGCGAAATACTCAACTCGTCCTTGGTGAAGAATCGCATCTTGCCAAGGTCGCCGATCCGGCGGCCGGCTCCGGGGCGGTCGAAGACTTGACCGACGCCCTTTGTCAGGCGGCGTGGGCTTTGTTCCGCGACATCGAGGCGGCGGGCGGCGCAGCCGCGGCGTTGCAAAGCGGCCTCATTCAGGGCAAGGTCGCCGCGGTGCGCGAAAAGCGAGAAGCGGCGATTGCGCGCCGCCGTGATGCGCTGACCGGCGTGAGCGTATTCCCGAACTTACGCGAGGTGGAAGCCAAAGTGGACGCGTCTTTCCCGGCGGCGAAAGCGATCGCCCCTACGTCCTCAGCCGTTACGCCGCTTGTTCCGATCCGCCTCGCCGCGCCGTTCGAAGCCTTGCGCGCGGCGTCGGATGGGTTGCTGGCAAAGAGGGGCGCGCGTCCGCGGATCTTCCTCGCCACGCTCGGAACGCAAGCGGAATTCGGCCCGCGCGCCACCTTTGCCAAGAATTTTTTTGAGACCGGCGGCATCGAAGCGGTGAGCGGCGATAACGCGAACGGCACAGCTCTCGCCTGCCTATGTTCGACCGACAAGATCTATGAGAAAGAGGCGGCCGCAAGGGCGGCGGCGCTCAAGTCCGCCGGCGTCAAGCAGCTTTATCTTGTTGGCCGGCTTGGCGAACGCGAACCCGCCTTGAAGGCTGCCGGCGTGCAATCGTTCATTTACGAGGGTTGCGACGCACTAGCGACACTCAAGGGCGCTTACGATATTCTTGGGATCGAGATCGGGTAATCAAATGAGCCGCATCCCGAATTTCGCGCAGATCGAATTCGCCGACGCCGAGCCCGCGGCGGCAAATCATGCATTGTCCGCCGCTACGGCCACCCCTTGGCTCACGCCCGAAGGCGTCGCGGTCAAGAGCATCTATGGCGCCGCCGATCTCGACGGGCTCGACGGCCTCGACACCTATCCAGGCATCGCGCCTTATTTGCGCGGCCCCTACCCCACCATGTACGTCACCCAGCCCTGGACTATCCGGCAATATGCCGGCTTCTCCACGGCCGAGGATTCCAACGCCTTCTACCGGCGCAATCTGGCCGCCGGGCAAAAAGGGCTCTCCATCGCTTTCGATCTCGCCACGCACCGCGGCTACGACAGCGATCATCCGCGGGTGACGGGCGATGTCGGCATGGCGGGCGTCGCCATCGACTCGATCTACGACATGCGCACGCTGTTTGCCGGCATCCCGCTCGACCAGATGTCGGTATCGATGACGATGAACGGCGCCGTGCTGCCGGTACTGGCGCTTTACATCGTCGCCGCTGAAGAACAGGGCGTTCCGCCGGAAAAGCTCGCCGGCACCATCCAGAACGACATCCTCAAAGAGTTCATGGTGCGCAATACCTACATCTATCCGCCGAAACCGTCGCTGCGCATCATCTCCGACATTTTCGCCTACACTTCGGCGCATATGCCGAAGTTCAACTCGATCTCGATCTCCGGCTATCACATGCAGGAAGCCGGCGCGACGGCCGATCTGGAACTCGCCTATACGCTCGCCGACGGCGTCGAATATGTGCGCGCGGGGCTTGCCGCTTCGCTCGGCGTCGACCGCTTCGCGCCGCGGCTGTCGTTCTTTTTCGGCATCGGCATGAACTTTTTCATGGAGGTGGCGAAGCTTCGCGCTGCGCGGGTGCTGTGGGCGAAGCTGATGAAAGAGTTCAATCCGCAGGACCCCCGCTCGCTGTCGCTGCGCACCCATTGCCAAACCTCCGGCTGGTCGCTTTCGGCGCAGGACATCTTCAACAATGTCGCGCGCACCTCGATCGAGGCGATGGCGGCAACCCAGGGTGGCACCCAATCACTGCACACCAACGCGCTCGACGAGGCGCTGGCGCTACCGACCGATTTTTCCGCGCGCATCGCCCGCAACACACAGATCGTTCTGCAGCGCGAAAGCGGCACCACGCGCATGATCGATCCGTGGGGCGGCTCGTTCTATGTCGAGCGGCTAACGCATGAGCTGGCGACGCGGGCCTGGGTGCATATCCGCGAAGTCGAGGAGCTCGGCGGCATGACGCGGGCGATCGAAGCGTCGCTGCCGAAATTGCGCATCGAGGAAGCCGCCGCCCGCACGCAGGCGCGCATCGATTCCGGCGCGCAAACGGTGGTCGGCGTCAACAAATACCGGCCGCGGGACGAGGTTCCCATCGAAATCCTCAAGGTCGACAACGGCGCGGTGCGTCAGCTGCAGATCGACAAGCTCACGCGTTTGAAACGCGAGCGCGATCCGCAAGCCGTCGCCGAGGCGCTCGGCGCGCTCACGCGCAACGCCTCCGGCGGCAACGGCAATCTGCTGGCGCTCGCCATCGACGCCGCGCGCGCCAAGGCGACGGTCGGCGAGATATCACAGGCGCTGGAGCAGGTCTTCGGTCGCCATCAGGCGGAGATCAAGTCGATCTCAGGCGTCTACAGGCGGGAGGTCGGCATGTCCGATGCCGTCGAACGGGTGCAGAAGCGCGTCGCCGAATTCGAGGAGAACGAAGGCCGCCGCCCGCGCATCCTGGTCGCCAAGATCGGCCAGGACGGCCACGACCGCGGCCAGAAGGTGATCGCC
>Ga0209415_10002873_pt1 | contig 32205 bp, 29 predicted proteins | sample PeaSoiSIISIP2007_FD_187696 | JGI IMG/M metagenome (GOLD analysis project Ga0209415, IMG submission 187696) | Peat soil microbial communities from Weissenstadt, Germany - SII-SIP-2007 (SPAdes) (version 2) | ecosystem: Environmental > Terrestrial > Soil > Wetlands > Peat | place: Germany... | reverse complement strand
AGCCGATCATTCATATCACCACGGGCGAGATTCACCATTTCGAGGCGCTTTGCCGCTTCGACGCGCGGCCCGGAGAATCGCCCTTCAAGACCATCACGTTCGCCGAAGAAACCGGACTGATTCACGAGTTCGACTTCGCCATGGCCAAGAAAGTCGTCGACTGGCTGGGAAAATTCCCCCGCAACAGCAACAAATTTCGGGTTGCGGTGAACGTCTCCGGCTTTTCCATCGGCAAGCCGGCCTATGTCGACTCCCTCATGTGGTTGCTCAAGGATAATGAGTGGACCAGGGGTAAGCTGATGTTCGAAATCACCGAAAGCTCTCGGATGAGCGACCTCGAATCGGCCAACAACTTCATTCAGTCGTTGCGGTCTCGCGGATACCACGTCTGTCTCGACGATTTCGGCGCCGGAGCCGCGTCGTTCCAATATCTATCGGTTCTGGATGTCGATGTGGTGAAATTGGACGGTTCCGCCGTCAAGAATGCCCAGAAGGCCCCCAAAGGTCGGGCGTTTTTGTCCGCTTTGACCGAATTGTGCCGACGCATGAGCGTCGAAACCATCGCGGAAATGGTCGATACCGAAGAGACCTTGGAATTCTGCCGCGACTGCCGGTGCAATTACGTTCAAGGATACTTGTTCGGCAAGCCGTCACCGGAAATCAAAGATTTCTCCCCCCTGCCCCAGGGAATCCTCTTCCGCAAGCCGGCCACCCCCAAATTCTAGCCCCCGTTCCCCCTCACTTGCCGCCGGCATCAGACCTAAAATAATTGGTGCGATCTATTCCAAACCGGATAAAAAACACAACTTGAAGACGGATAGTCTTTGCCGTCACCTCACAGACACTCGCAACCATAGCTTATGAGCGTTGTTTCCAGGTAAAAATGACCGTGACGTCTGCCCCCGATCCGCTAGGGCGTTGCGAACGTTGTGGGCAAAACAAAAGCTTCAGGGTGGGACGGACAGCAGGCATGCATTTACCTATCGAACTTGATCGGGAACGCGCTGAGCCGTTGCAAAACCAGCTCTATGAACAACTTCGCGGATTGATCGTCACCCACCGTCTCAAGGCCAATTCCCGTCTTATCGCCACCCGTTTTCTCGCCGAAAAGCTCGGCATTTCCCGAACCACCGTCCTGTTGGCCTATGAACGGTTGATTTCCGAAGGTTACTTGGAGACTCGTCCGGCCGTTGGCACCTTCGTCTGCGCCACATTGCCCGATCTAGCGCCACCACCGCAGATCAACGACAACCGAACCGCCGACCTGCCGCAGATGGCGCTGCGTCCCCCGCTGTTTCGAGGCCGCGCCCCCGACCAGAATTCTGAGGAGCCGGCCCTAATCGACTTCTGGGGTGGCCCGGACTTTCGGGTTTTCCCGCTGAAGATTTGGCAACGCATCACCCAGCATGTCCTCGAATGCTATGGGAAAGGCATCAGCCGGCCCCCGCCATCGGCGGGAATCGCCCCCTTACGCAGCGCGATTGCCAATTGGCTGGCCGCGCACCGTGGCATTATCGTCGACGCCGAGCAAATCGTCGTCGTCGCCGGAACGCAGCAAGCCTACAACATTGCCGCGCGGCTTTTTTTGCGACGCGGGGACCGCGTGGTAATCGAAGCACCCGGCCATACCGATGCGTCCGTTCTATTCGAAAGCGTGGGCGCGATCCAGCATCCGGTTCCGGTGGACGAACACGGCATCCTCATCGAACGCCTGCCTGCGGGCGCGACGTCGCTCGCCTATGTGACGCCGTCTCATCAAAACCCCATCGGCGGCACCTTGCCGCTCGACCGACGCGAAGGATTGATCGAATGGGCGCGCGGCGCCGGCGCCTATTTGATCGAGGACGACTGCGATGGTGATTTCCGCTATCGCGGCATGGGACCGCCCTCTTTGAAGAGTCTCGACCCTTATGGCTTGGTCCTTTACACCGGCACCTTTTCCAAGACGTTGGGGGCAGGCCTCAGGCTCGGTTTTATGGTTCTACCGCAGGAGTTGGCGCCCTCCGCCGTCGCGGTCAAGACCTTGCTGGACAACGGAAGTCCCTGGCTGGAACAGATGGTATTGGCCGAGTTCATCACCTCGGGGGAATATGACCGCCATCTGCGCCGTGTTCGCAAAACCTATCTCGAACGCAGAGACTGTCTGATCTCGGCCTTGCGCGTCCATTTTGGCGATGTCCATCTGGTCGGCGTCGATGCCGGAACCCATTTAACCTGGTTGCTGCCGCCGTCATTGCCATCGGCGCGGGCCATACAGGACGCCGCCCGCCTGCGGGGAATCGGCGTCTATACGGTCGTCGAAAATGCGGCGACCGATGACTCCGCGCCGCACTATGGCGACAACACGCTGCTTCTCGGCTATTCCTCTTTGGAATTGCGTCAAATTCGGGACGGCATCGCCGGACTTGCCAATGCCTTGGCCGACCATCGACGGGCGGCCGTCGGATGAACCGCTTACCCTATCCAATCCACGCCTCAAGGAGACACCCATGCGCCTGCCTTTTCTTGCCGCTCTGCTGACCGCCGTCCCCGTTTCCGTCTGTCTCGCGCAAATGCCCATGGGCCAAGCACCCGCCGGACAGCTGCCGGCCGGTCATCCGCCGATCGGACAAAGCGCGCCCGCGGCAACCATCCACACCGGCACCGTTCTGGAGACCATCCCGGCCAGCAGCTACGTCTATATTCATGTCAATGGCGACGCCGGCGATCAGTGGCTGGCCGCCCCGGCCACAGAGCTGAAGACGGGCGCGACCATCCGCTGGCCCGAGGGCATGCTGATGGCGAACTATCACAGCAAGACTCTCGATCGAGATTTCGAGAAGGTCTACTTCATCGGCGCGGTCGAGGTCGTCGCCGCCAAATAGTCGCCCGTGAAAAAGAAGGCCGGAACATTCGTTCCGGCCTTTCCGAGATCAGATCTCATCGACTTCGTCGCCCCAGGTTTGCCCCAGAGGGTTCGTCATTGCCGAGACAATCCCGACAATGACGAGAAAAGTCGGTTGGTTAGAACTTGAAGCGCACCGCGGTATACACGCTATGCACGCGGTAACCGGAGTTCGATTCACCCGAGGTCAGCCCATAGAAGGGCGTGGTCGCGGAGGACTGATTTTGCAGAATCACCGGGTTCCATCCGTAGGACCAGTCGTTGTCCTTGTAGAGGTCGAAGCCATAGCCGGCCAGTAGGGTGATGTTCTCGGCAAGCTCATATTCGCCATGGAGCTTCACGCTGTGCATCGAGGACGAAACACTCGACAACGTCGGGTTGTTGACATAGGACGCCGTCCCCGGATTGGTGACGATGATGCCATTGTAAAGATTGTAGCCGACATCGCCGTAACTGAAGGTGTAATCGATCCCCAGTTTCAGACGATCCGTCACCTTCCAATCGCCGCCGAGTCCGACGGTGTGGACGGAATCGGTGGTCGACGCGCTCCACCCATAGCCGTTCGCCGTACTGGCCGGCGTGACGGCGCCGCTCGAAGCGGTGGTGCTGGCCGCCACATTGGTGGAGCCGGCGCCATTGCCCATGTTCACGTAATAGATCTGCTCGTAGTTATAGAACAGATGGGTGGTGACGGCCTTGGTCGGGCTGTAGGAAACATCCGGCCCGATGGTCGCATTGGCATCCCGTTTGGTGCCGGTCATGCCATTGGGATAATGGTAACTGTTCGTTTCGAACTTGCCATTGACACCGATGGACCATTGATCGTTTGGAGCATAGTCGCCCCGAGCCTTGAACCGATCCGCCGTCCGCGGAGCCTGATAGAACGCCCCCGATGTCGTTGATCCCGGTAGAAATTCAAAATTTCCGGTTCGGACCGCATGATCGTAGGAAATCGCCGTGTTCACGTCGGGAATCGCATTGTTGGTCACCTTGGCCGACAGCGTGTTTTCGTTGCTGTGGCCAACCCAGTAACCGACCTGATCCCCCGCGTTCAAAACGGCATTGCCGGCGTTGCGGTCCACGGTGTCGAAGGCGTACCCCATCGTCAGCTTCGTACTCGGCAGAATGCGATACCCGGCCTCAAGCAACGCTTTCTGCTTCGTCCAGCTCTGGCCAACCACGTTATAGTGAAGCGGCGCACTGGAGCCATCACCGCCACCCGTACCGTAGAATGACGTCGGACTGTTCGACGTCTCGCGACCGCTGACCGAATAAGCGGCCTTCAAGTCGAGCGGTGTGATGGGGTGGGAGACCAATGACGTGCCGCCATCATAGGTTCTCGCCATCAAACCAACGGTCGGATTTGAATTGTACAAGGCAACATTGGCAGCCGAACCGAAGTTGGCGACCGCCGGGGATGTCGGGGTCGCCGTGCCCGTTCCGATGGCGTCTTCCGACATTTCTATGCCATAGCGGAAATTGGTGTTCAACCGCGTCGTCGGCGTGATGTTGTAGCCAAGCCGGCCCGTCACATAATGCGCGTCATTACTCGGCGGCAATGAATATTGCGATGTGAAACCGCCCGACGAAAGATAGGGTGCGACAAAGAACGTATTGTTGTCGGTAAATTTGGCATAGTCGTAGCCAAGCTGCAGTTGCAAACGCCGCGTCGCGAACTGTCCCTGCACATTGAACCGGTCGGAGTCATAGTTGACCGGTTCGGCAAACGCCGTTCCGCTGTTGGGCGAGCGCAAGGTTTGCACCAGAGTGCCTTCCTTGTGCTCGTGACGCATGCCGCTGGTGATCGTCCAGGCGCCATTGGTGTAATTGCCGTCGACGCTGCCGATATTCCGCCGGGTGCCGGCCGTTTGCTGCACGAGACCATTGCTCAGTGCATTGGCTTGAGCCGCCGACGTTATCGCGGTGCCCGTCTGCACGCCGGGAGCCGCGACTCCACTCGACAGATAGGGGGAATAGAAGGTCTGTCCCGTATAGGTGATGGCGTCGTAATTGGCGTGGGCCGCCCAGGTTCCCTGTTGTCCGGCCTTCACATCGATATCGGCCTCGGGCAAGTAAGAGGTGTTGGGACCGCGATGGTTCGTTTGAAAGTCGAGATTGTCCCCGGTTGCCTCATAGTACAGCGTATTCCCCGAAGAAGGCGCGTCGCCGCCTTTCACGTGGAAGCCGCCCAACGATCCGAACCCTTTGGAATCGTTACCGGTGTAACGGCCGAAGAGTGGCGACGTGCCGCTTTGGTAACGCCCCCCGATCTCGACCTCGCCGCTGTACTCTTTGGATTGGTTCGCCGCCGGAGCGGGGGCCGCGGTGCCCAGGTCGAAGCTCTGCGCGACCGCAGCCAGTGGCAGCAGGCAAACACCGGCCAGCGCCACGGCACGAAGGCTATATTGTTTTCTCATAATTTCACCTCGTTGATCCGATGTCTGCGTCAGCGCAGGAAAGCTTCGCCACGCGAACTATTGGAACCGTGGATCCGCGAATGGCAGTTGAGGCAGCTCCGGTTGTTCAACTCGTTGTTGACCGATGCGCTACCGCCGGGCAGGGCCGTGTGACCACCGAACCAGCCGCCGCTGCTGTTGCCGCTGGCGCTATGGCAGCTTGAGCACAGATAGGGCATCCGTTCGGTGAGCATGGCGGCCTGAGACGAGCCGTGCGGCGTATGGCAGTTGTCGCAATTCTCGCGGACGGGCTCATGTTCGAAGAGCATCGGACCACGCTTTTCGGCATGGCAGTTGTAGCAGGTCTCGTTGATGGTGAATTCCTTCACCAGCTTCGGACCGGGCGAACCATGCACATTGTGGCAATCGGAGCAAACGACCTTGCCCTCACGCACCGGGTGATGGGAACGCTGGAAGCTTTCGGCGCGCTGCTGCGAATGGCAGGTGAAGCATTTCTCGGGCTCGGTCTTCTTGACCAGCACCGGATCCTTCTCCGCATGCACGGTGTGGCAGGTCGCGCACGCAACATCATTGGAGGCATGCTGGCTGCCTTGCCAGTTGATGCGTTTGTTGTTCTCGTGGCAGGTCAGGCAGACCGCATTGCGTTCGGCCACCGGCGAGATGTTCGGGCCGCTGAAGCGCACGGCAGGCAACGGCTTGTTCTTGCCCCTGCCGGCGACATGTTCCGGACTGGCCCCGTGACAGCTTTCACAGCCATAGTTGGCGGCTGGCGTCCGGGCATCGCCCTTCACCCCATGCGGCGTCTTCAGGACCGATCCGACCTTTGCGTCGTCATGGCACTTCAAACATGTTTGATCGCCCTTCGCCGCATAAAGCGGGGCTGTTGCCGGCGCGGCCTCCTCAGCCGCATATGCGGCGGCGGCGCAGAATGTGATCGCCAAGCCTGCGGCAAGGCCGATCACCATTTTCTTGAACGTCATGTCAAACCCCCTGTTCTGGGTCGTCGAAAAAAAATCTTGCTGAAGCTCTTGATGGCGACGAAACCCACCGTCCCCTCAAGATCGATAGAGCTCTGATTGCACGTTTTTAGTTTTCCCCTAATTTCGCCATGATTGATAGAACCAGTCCCCCGAAGACCAGTCATACCAGTAACAGTTTTGTGGTGTTTTGTGACATAACGGCAACAGATTGTTTCTGCCGGCGCCACCCCCCATCTGTTTCCGCGCAAAAAAATGGCCCATGCCGCAACGCGGCAATGGGCCATTTCGTCTGTTTGCCGAAAGCCTGACCGGATCTCTTCGGATCAGGAGTTCAGACCGATCCGCCGTGATCGGACCCGATCGCGGCAGCGCTCATCACAGCCTGGTTTCACAGTGTTACTTGACGCTCGCGTAATATTGCGCGAGAGCGTCGAGGTCGGCAGGCTGCAGGGAGTCGAACTTCGGCTTCATCTTCGGCGGCATGGTGCGCTTGCCCGCCTTGTAGTCGGCCAACTGGCCCTTCAGATAGGCGACGGGTTGGCCCGCCAGAATACCGGCGTCGTCTTCCGCCACGCTGCCACCTTCGGAATGGCAGGCGCCGCACGCCTTGTCGTGAATTTCCTTGCCTTTGGCGGCAGCGGCGGCATCGGCGGTCTGCTTGAAGGCAACGAACTTCTTCGCGGAGAAGGTCTTGGCCAGTTGCTCGATATCGGCGGCGCTCACATCGGCAACCGCCTTGCACATATCGGACTTGCTGCCCTTTTTGTCACCGGCCGTCACCACCACTTCAACGCAGGGGCGCTCTTTCTTCTTATAGTCGTTCAAGGTCGCCGAAAGATAGGCAGCCGACGCGCCGGCAATGGTCGGCGAGTTCGGATCGGTGCTCACCCCGTCGGTGCCGTGACAGCCCGCACAGCCGGCCGCCACGTCCGCCGCCAGGGCGCCGGTCGCCAGCGACAGGCCGAGCAACGCGCCCGATGCCAGCATGAAAAATCCAGAGAGCTTCTTTGTCATGGTGTTTCTCCGCAAGACCATCCCCATCAATTCGAAACCGCGTGTCACCGACGGAGCCGCGTCAATCGGCACGACGGGATGGCGTCTTAAAAAAATTGCGCAGCCCGGAACGCTAAGACCACGCCAATCAGATGCTTCGTTATAAAGGTAACGGCGACGGTCAACAAGGACGGGTTGCCAGTTTTCATCAAAACGAGAGGCGTAATTGACGTCATTCGTTTATTTCTATTCGATTCTTTCCTTGAATTGGCGAAAAACAGCGGGAATCCGAACTGGTATTATGAAATTTTCACTCTGTGGCTGTAGCTGAGATGCCACAGCGTAACCTCGACTATTCGCCCGCGGCCACTTTTTCGTCATGCATGCGCCTTATCGCTTCGCCCAACAGACGGAACTCGGCTTTGCGAGGGCTTGACGCGCGCCACCCAAGACCGATGGTCCGGGTCGGCGCGTCGCCCCCCAACGACCGGCAAACCAAGCCGGTTCCCGCCAGGATGCCGCAGCCAAGCGCCATCTGCGGCAACAATGTGACACCCAGACCTCCCGCCACCATCTGGACCAAGGTGGTGAGACTGGTCGCCAGCAATCGGTCCTGCCGTCCGCCCGGCACCCCCGGCGCCATCGACAGATGGCACGCTGCCAACGCATGCTCGCGCAGACAATGTCCCTCTTCCAGCAGCAACAAATCCTCTTCGATGGCCAGCGCGGTCAGCGGTGAAGCGGCATCCGCCAGAGGATGGTCGGGCGGGCAGGCCAGGACGAAGGGATCGTCGAACAACGCTTCAAACTCGAACTCGTCTGCGCGATAGGGAAGCGCCAGCAACACCAGATCGAGATCGCCGTCACCCAAGCGCTCCAACAGGCGCGCCGACAGGTCCTCGCGTAAGTAAAGGCGAAGATCGGGATGCGTGGCGCGCAAATGCGGCATAACCTGGGGCAGAAGATAGGGGCCGACGGTTGGGATCACACCGAGCCGCAAGGGCCCGGACAATGGTTCGCCGGCCGCCCGCACCAAGGCGCCGATCTCCTCGGCGTCCCGTAGCAATTGACGGGCGCGGGCAACCACTTCGGAACCGAGCGGCGTCATCAGAACGCGGCGTTTGGTTCTCTCGACCAAATTCGCGCCTAACGTCGCTTCCAGTTCCTGCAGCCCGGCACTCAACGTGGACTGCGTCGCCGCGCAGGCGTCGGCGGCCCGACCGAAATGACGATGATCGTCGAGCGCGATCAGATAACGCAACTGGCGAAGGGTTGGCAGAGCGGCCATTCATCGACTCCATCGATTTGTTTTTATTTAACCCATTGTCCCATCGATGAATCAAGACCGTTCGACGGCTCTCATTTATCCCGACGCCCGCATGAAAGGCGCGATCACCCCCATTCCCAGTCCGTCAAACCGTTTGCATCGATCGAGCCCCAAACGCCATACTGACGACGAACGGTTGAAGTCCGCCCCATCGTGATCGCCGTCTTGAGCTTTGCGAGCACGACCGAATAACGAGGGACTGACGCCGCATAACCAATTTTACATCCTCTTTCCGATTTATGAGTCAGACTCTAAACTATAGAAGGAACTGACGATGATCAGAAGATTATTAAGTATAATTTTCCCGCACACTTACAGAGCAGGCATTATAATCGGGGCGTCTTTTTTTGCGATCGGCGTAGGCCTTATTGCTATTTACGCATCAGCCGTCGACTATACAAACAGTACAGCGTTCTGTGCATTTCAATGCCACGAAATGCAGCGTCCGTATTCGGAATACATTACAACAAAGCATTACAAGAACGAATTCGGGGTCCGCGCAGAATGTCCCGACTGTCACGTTTCCCATCAGAAATGGCAGTTCACCATGTATGCCAAGGCGCTCGCCACCAACGATTTGTTTGAACACTTTTTCGGACATTATGCCAGGGCCACCGATGTCGATGCTCAGTTTGAGGCCGATCGCGCGGCTATGGCCAAAAGGGTCTGGGCCCGCATGAAAGAATCGGACTCACGCGAATGCCGGAATTGTCATAGCTACGAGGGAATGGAACTTGGCGAGCAGATGAAGGTCGCGCAGCGGCAACATTCAACCGCCGTCGAGAAGGGCAAGACTTGCATCGACTGCCACAAGGGACTCGTCCATAAATCGGTCAATGAACTGCTGGAATCCAACCCAAGCTCGCCATGACGGTCGACGATGGCGACGCCTTGTCCATGGGAAGGACGTTTTAAAAATCGTTATTGGAATGTGCGATGATAAGCTTGGTCACGACTTTCGGACCGGGCATGTTGTTTGAAACACCACCCATCCAGGCTGCACCGCTTTTTTGATGAGCGGCATCGGAGTCCTGGGTTGGTCCTGCGGAGAAACACCATCATGAAGAGCCTTTTTGGATTTTCCATGTTGACTTCGGGCCTGTTGCTCGGCCTGTCATTCGCGACTACCGCCCTGGCGGCCGACGCGACGTCCTGTGCGGGCTGTCACGGCACCGACGGCGTCAGCACGGATACGAACGTTCCGACCATAGCGGGGCTGTCGGCGGGCTATATCACCGCGACCATGGGTGATTATAAGAAGAAAGAACGCCCCTGCTCCGATATGGCCGTCATGACTGGCGACAAGAAGGGCACCAAGACGGACATGTGCAAGGTGGCCGCGGATTTGAGCGCGGCGGACCTCGATCAAATTGCCAAAGCCTTTGCCGCCAAGAAATTCGTTGCCTTCAAGCAGGCCGCCGACCCTGCGCTGGCGGCGAAGGGCAAGGCGCTCCATGCCAATCTCTGCGAAAAGTGCCACACGGAAGCCGGAAGCGTGGCCGACGACGACGCCGGCATCATGGCCGGTCAACCCGCCGGCTATATCAAGACTCAGTTGACTGACTTCAAATCCGGCAAGCGCTCCATGCCGTCGAAAATGCAGCCGAAGTTTGAGCCAATCCAGCCGGCCGATATCGACGCGCTGACCCAGTTCTACGCAAGCTTCAAGTAAGAAAAATGTAAGCGGGGCAAAACCTTAAGAGAGTGTCGTCATTGCGAGCGATCAGCGAAGCAATGACGGAGCTTCAGTGAACAGTAATGGGGCTAGGCCGTGTCGTCAGATACGATTTTTTCGCACCTTTTTTTGTCATCCCCGCGCAGGCGGGGATCCATGCCGTGGCAAGGACGATCTTTGATTGCATATGGTGTCGCATGAACCACCATGGATCCCCGCCTGCGCGGGGATGACGATAAAAAAGGCCGGTAAATCGGTCTCTACGGACAACTGACGACGGGCCGTAGCTCCATTGCAGAAAACTTTATTCGAACGAGACTTGGTTTTACTCCTCGTGCAAACCGGTGATCATCGATTTAAAGTGAGCGGTCGGGGTCTTGCCGCAGGTCCCTAGATAAAGATGGACGCACATGAACAGCACGATGAGATAGGCCACGGTATAGTGCGCCATGGCGACCGGCAGCAAACCATCGACGCCCCACAGACGATCCGGCGCCAGTTCGGGCCACAGATAAAGCGCCCCGCTAACGATCAGGATCGGCATCAGGAGGTACATCACAACCAAATAGATGACCTTCTGCAATGGATTGAAGTGATCTTCGGGCGTCGTTGGAAAAGGCGACGGCCGGCCGAGGAAAATGTCCCAGAGATAATAGCGCAGCTGCTTGGCAGCCTGCCCCGGATAGCCCCGCAATTTCGGAATATAGTGTTGCCAATTTCCACTGGTGATGTTGGCGACGACGAAGAAGATGTAATTGACCGACAAGGCGATGCCGAAAATATTGTGCACCCGTTGCGCCAAGTTGAAGTCGATCACGCCGACTTTCGGATCGGCAAAATGCAAACTGAGCCCCGAAACGATCAGCCCCAGCATGAAGGCCACGTTGGTCCAATGCCAAAGGCGGATCCACGGGGAAAAGAGAACGACAGGCCGCGCCATCATTTTCTCCCCTTGCGAATAAGATATCCGGTGAAGCGCAACAGGCCGTGCCCGGCCAATGCGGACAGCAAGACAACGAACAAGATGAGGCTCGCCCAATCCAGATAGGCGTTCCGGGTCACCCCAACCACATAGGCGTGGGTCAGAACATAAGCATTGATGAAACCGGCTTCGCTTGTCCGTTCCTCGCCGATCTCATGACGGTAGAGGCGGGTCAATAAAGAGGAGTCCGTACTGTGGCAGTCGACGCAATGCCGCTCGGCTTGCGCCTTCGGCAGAATGTCATGGGCAATGGCGCCATTCGGCTTCTCCGGGGTGTGGCAGTCGATACACCGCACGGCCGTCCAGTGAATTTGCGGATTGGGCTGCCAACTGTGAACAATCGATAGGTCGGGCCGCTTATTGGGGCTCCACTTGGCATACTGGGCGTCGCTATCGTGGCAACCGAGACACATGCCATTATCCCGATGGGCAAGATTGCGCACGCCTCCCAAACTGGCGGCTTTGCGCACATTGTGCGGGTCATGGCAGGAATAGCAGGTGAAAACGTTCGGCCCAAGCCGTGCGTGCACGCTTCGCTTAAACTCCGGCACGATGGTCCTATTCTGCCCCTTGTGGCATTCTGGACAGGTCTTAATCGTCTCCTGGGATGCGCCTCGGTGCGGAAACCGGGTGAAACCATCGCCATGGCAATCGTCACAAGACAAGTCGGCATGCACCGATTGTTCGAAGTTCTCGGAATTGATTTGCTGATCACGCAGACGTTCGGCAACGTTGGGGCGCGGCGGCTTCGCCGCCTGCCCCGCAACGGTATGACAGGAAAGGCAGTCGGCTTTCGTCAGAGGGGGCTTTTGGTTCGGATCATTCTCAACCCGCCCGCCGCCGCCATCATCCGTAGCTAACGATGGCGAGAACGCTCCCCCGAGGCCGATGAGCATCATGGCGACGATGGCCACCAACACATTTTTCATGCAGACCCCCTGAGGCCGACTCTTTCGGTCAATATTTTTCACAAACCCATACAAACGCGATATTCGAGCGAACATCAGAACTATATAAAAACACAATTACATGTATTATCAATAATAACGCGTAAAATATTAATTTTACTTATTTATATTAATAGCAGAAATTCAAAATAGTGCTAAAATAGTAGCGAATATGATGTGTCAATATATCATTATACTACTCAATGGCGGAGACAAGGGAAAATGGGAATGGACATTCTGATCGGAGTTGGCCTTGCCATAGCGGTGCCGGTGTTGGTATTGCTCGTCAAGTCGGTTCGTGTCCTCAGGGAATATGAACGCGCCGTGATGTTTACGTTGGGACGTTTCGCCGGCGTGCGCGGCCCAGGCATACTTTTTCTGTTCCCTCTGGCCCAACAATTGGTCCGCATCGATTTACGCACCATCGTGCTCGATGTCCCCAGTCAGGACGTCATTTCGCGCGACAACGTGTCGGTCAAAGTCAGCGCTGTCGTCTATTTCCAGGTCATGGACCCCGCCCGGGCGGTCATTCAAGTCGAGGACTTCAACGCGGCGACCAGTCAATTGGCACAGACGACGCTGCGCTCGTGCCTCGGCAAGCACCAATTGGACGAGATGTTGGCCGAACGGGACAAACTCAATTCGGACATCCAGAATATTCTGGCGCATCACACGGAAGCCTGGGGCATCAAGGTGTCACTGGTCGAAATCAAACAGGTGGACATCGACGTCACCATGGTCCGCGCCATTGCCCAGCAGGCCGAGGCCGAACGCGCCCGGCGCGCCAAGGTGATCAATGCCGAAGGCGAACAGCAAGCCGCGGCCAAATTGGTGGAAGCCGCCCGCGAACTGGCGCAGGAACCGGGCGCCATGCAATTGCGCTATCTGTCCACGTTGAGCGATATCGCCGGCGAAAAAACATCGACCATCGTCTTCCCCTTTCCCATCGAGATGGCGAAGACATTGATCCCGGCGATCCACAGTCCCGAAAAATAAAGAATACGGAGGCTTTGCGGTTGGAAAGCCGCATTGCCTCCGCTTCGGGATTTCGGCGGCCATGTTAACCGCCGGACTGCCGATCGGGCAGCACCTCCAGCACCCACATGCCGACCGTCACGATCAAACCGACCAGAGCGAACCCGCCCAGCGCGAGAAAGACCTCGGGCACGCTAGGCGAATAAGTCCCGACTACGCCGTCGAAGAAACTGGACGACACAATCTTTCCCGGGAACAGGTCGATGGGAAAGGACTCGCCGCCGACAATGATCACATACATGAGAGCGATACCGCCGGCGATGACACCGAGAGACGCGATGAACAGGCGCGCTGCGGCGCCAACCGCAGGGAACGGGACCAACAGAACCAGCAGCGGCAAAACACTGCCGATCAGCCCGAAGCCCACCCAGAGCAATGCCGGGAAAATGCCGCCATCAAACAGGATGAACCGCTCGAAGTCGCGCCGTTCGGCCGAATAGACGCTGGTGACATGGTGCATCACCACCATATAAAGCGACACTGCAATGAAACAGGCCAGCAACACCAGCAAGCGGCGTTGCAATTGCGGGGACGCCATCGGTCGCCCCGAACCGCCCCGCAAGAAGGTCAAAATCACCAGGAATATGGCCAGTCCAAAGGAAAAGGACATCGAGATGAACATCGGCGCCATGATGGCCGAATGATAGGCCGTGCGCGATACCATCAGGCCGAAGATCGAGCCGGTGCCGGTGGTCACGATCAAACGCCAGATGAAGGCGCTGAAAGCGACCGGGTGATAGAACGGCTCCAGTTTCGGTTCCATCATGATGTAGAGATAGGTGGTGACGATCGCGAAGAAGCCGTTATAGAGGATGATGTTGAGCGCGAAGATCGAGGTAAAATTGTAATTGGTCATCGCCACGATCAGACGATCAGACCGTCCGAGATCAAGCAGCAGGATACACAATCCCCCCGCCTGCACGGCCATGGCCGACAGCGCCGATAGACGCCCAAGCGGCTTGTAGTCGTCCTTACTGAACACCGATCCCAAAGAGGCGATATTCAGCGCCCCGGTCGAGGCGACGATGAGGAACACCGCGCAGACATGCGGCAACCCCCAAGGCACCTGATTGTTCATTCCGGTCACCCAATGACCGTTATGCTCCATGTAAAGAGCCGCCAGGCCGCCGAGGGCGGCAAACAGTCCGAGGAAGATCAGAAACGCCCAGGACCAGGGGCTACGCCCGGCAAGCACATGAAACCCATGCGCAGCATGCCCATGCGAAGAGGAGGAAGTGCTCATGACTCTAGATCCCCTGATAGCGGATCGCGGGGTCGGTCCGAAGATCGGCCCGGATTTGGGTAGTGGTGACGGCAGCAACGCGCTTGGCAATCTCGCTGTTGGGGTCGTTCAGATCGCCGAACAGCATGGCGGCATGCCCTGTGGTACTGCAGGCCTCGACACAGGCCGGCTTGCGGCCATCGTCAATCCGATGCACACACATCGTGCAGGACTCCACCGTTCCCTTGCCGCGCGGTGCAAAAGACTTCTGGTCCTTGATGTCTTCATGGACAAAGCTGCGCGCCTTATAGGGGCAGGCCATCATGCAATAGCGGCAGCCGATGCACAGATGCCGGTCCACCAGGACAATGCCGTCGGCCCGGACGAAAGACGCCCCCGTCGGACATACGTCGACACAAGGCGGATGTTTGCAATGCTGGCACATCACAGGGAAGGACCGCGTGACGCCGGTAGCCGGATCGCTGACCGTCAGCTTACGGATCCATTGCGGGTCGGTGGCCGGCCGGTCAAAACTGGTCACACCGAACTCCTCGGCGCAGGCCTTGACGCAACCGTCGCACGTCGCGTCACACCGGTTGGCGTCGATCAGAATTCCCCAGCGGGCCTTATCCGATACCGGACCGGTGGTCGCAGCATTGGCATAAAGAACGACGCCAGGCGCCAAGGTCGCCGCGGCAAAGGCCGCCGCCCCGGCCAGGAGATCCCTGCGGGAGGACTCAAAGCTCTCGCTCATCGCATCGAGCTCCTTTCGGCAAAATAGTCTTTGATCGAAGCAAATTTGGTCGAACCCTCGATGGCCGACTGCCCCACGGGCGGCACCGGCTTCGAATTATGGCATTCGAAGCAATCGATGGTCACCGCCGCCTGATTGTGGCAAGCGGTGCAGAAATGCTTGGGGTTTTCAAAATCCACCGGCTGCCCGGCGTCCTTGACCACATGGCAGGTCACGCAGCGTTCGATGGTTTCGTCGGTCGAACGGACGCCGCTATAAACCACAACGCCTCGCTTGTGCATCAGGAAATTGGGGTGATTGCGGATCATCACCGTCTGATCTTGCGAACGATGCGCTCTGATCAGCTTCGCATAATTGGGCATTTCCTTGGTCCAACCTTCGGCCACCACCTGACCGATGCCGATAACCGCCGGCGCCAACAGCAACAGCGCGAGAACCGCGCCGGCTACCCGTTTGAGTTTGCGCGGCTCGACCGGCGCCTGCCGCACGGCTTCGAAGATATCGCCGAAATGCAACATCTTGCCGAAAGGCAGGACAACCATCATCACCGCCACCAGCCATAAATGGGTGAGCAGCAAGCCATCGGTCGGCAAGGGCTTCCAATTGCCGGTCGCCATGCCGATGAAGAAGTCCTTCACCGCCACCACATCGGTGTGAAACAGGCCGCTCAGATAACCGGTCACCGGCACCAACAACAGCAGCAGAATCAACAAATGGTCGATCCAGCCGCTCTGCCGACGCACCTCTTGCAGCAGAATGCGGCGCAAAGCGAATCCAAGCACGCCGATGATCAACGCGAAACCACCGTAAAGACCGAAGGGCTGAACGATCACCACCGCCTGCCAGAGCACGCCGCCGATCCAGGAGGGCGCGAGCGCGTAACGGAGATGACGGAGCAGAACCAGCAACAGGCCGAAGTGGAAACAGGTTCCAAAAATCCAGTTCCAGCGGTCATTGAAGAATACGCTGCGGAACAGCACCACCTCGCTCGCCAGCCGGATCGTCCCGGAGATCGGGCTGGCCGGCGATGGCGCGATTGACGCCTTCAGCCGCGCCGGATGACGCACGGAATTCCAAATCTTGGCGATGAGGCCAGCGAGCAGAATGACCGTCGCGCCGTAAAACATCAGCGCATAGGCCACCGCGACGTACGACAATTGTACGGGGGTTTCGAGATCGTTCAAGGCGTCCCGCCTTTCCTTTTGCAGAATCGAGCCCCGGTCCCCCACGACGCGTGGCGACACCGGACTGAGGCTATCTGCTCCAATTCCGACACAAATGGTAGCACCAGGACGCGGAAATATCTTAAGACCAGTGGCAGATGAGCGCTATCTCCGCTCTACCCATGCGTTATTCGGCGGCATAGAGCCTTTGTTCTTCCCGCCATGCTTGCCATGCAAGAGACAAGGCCGCGAGCAAAATCACGATTGTCAGGGCGACACAACCGGGCCAACCGGCGCGATGCCAGACCACCAATCCCGGCAACACGGCGCCGACGCTGCCGCCTACGTAATAGCAGGACACATAACAACCGATCGCCGTCGCTTTTGCTTGTTGCGCAGCTTGACCGACGAACCCCATGGCGGCCGACATCAAGGTGAAGGAGCCCATCACGAACAGAGCCAGCCCCACGATGATCATCGGCAACCCCGCCTGCAGCGTGGCGAGCAAACCGACGCAGGCGGTCCCCACCGAAAATGTCACCGCCATGCGCCGCCCGAACCGCCGAACCATGAAACCGCTGGCCGGACTGATCACGGCGCCGATCAGATAAACCAGGAAAATCATACCCAATTGAGAGGAGCCCAACGAAAACGGCGGCTGCGCCAGATGAAAGCTCACATAGGTGAACACCGCCACCTGAGAGAACAATACGGCGAAACCGATGGCAAAGGTGGCCACCAGGGCCGGATTGCAAAGATGCCGCAGGAGTGAGGACAGCGCACCTGGCGCCCGCGACGCGACGGCGAGCCCTTGGCGGGCGGGCGGCAGCCACGCCCAAACGATCGCGCCACACATCAGCGTAAGCACCGTCAACACGGCAAAGCCCGCCCGCCAACCGAAATGATCGGCCAACAGAGCGGTGATAAACCGTCCCGAAAATCCGCCCAGGGCCGTTCCAGCGATGTAAAGCCCCATGATGTCGGCCGCTTTGCCCGGCGACCATTCCTCGTTCACATAGGCGACCACCGGCGAAAAAACAGCCGGCAACAGCAACCCTTGCACGAAGCGCCAAATCAAAATTTCCCGAAGTCCCTGCGCGAACACCAGCATGATGGTGGGAATCAACAACAGACCGATCGCCGACACAATGGTCCGCTTCCGCCCGATGCGATCGGCCAACATCCCGACAAAGGGCGCCGCCATGGCGACCGCCAGGGTCGAAACGCCCACCGTCGTCCCGGCGGCGGCCGGCGAGATATGGAAACTTAACGACAATTCCGGCAAGACGGCCTGCGGCGCGTAAAGATCGAGAAAAGCGCAGAAACCAGCGGCGGCGACGGCGAAGCGTGCGCGATCGAAGATCATGATAATACTCCGCTCCACCTTGGAGCCGTCCCAGGGCCAGGAAGAATATATGAGCATGGCGGTCGCCATTCATTCCATCAATATATATGTTGAATGATTTTGATATCAAAATCATATTACAGCGATGGAACTCAAACATCTGCGCGCTTTCGTCCTCTTGGCGGAAGATCTGCATTTCGGCCGCGCCTCCTCGCGTCTGGGCATCGCTCAGCCGCAACTCAGTCTGCAAATTCAGTCTCTCGAAGCAATGCTCGGGGTGTCCCTCTTCGAACGCAGTCGCCGCCATGTGGCGCTGACCGATGCGGGAACCCTCTTTCTTCCGGAAGCGCGCGCCACCCTGGCACAAGCCGAACGGGCGCGGCAAACAGCCTTGCGGGCGGCGCGCGGCGAATTGGGACGGCTCGACGTCGGGTTTACCGGCTCATCGCCTTTCAATCGTGCGATGCCGCGAATCATCAGCGATTTTCGCAAGCGTTGGCCGGATTTGACGATGAGTCTCCGCGAAATGGCCACCAGCGATCAATTGGATTCGCTCATCGCGGGCACGCTCGACATCGCGTTCGTCCGTCCCGGAGAACCCCGGGAACTGCAAGGCGTCACGTTGCAAACGGTGCTCCATGAGCCGCTGTTCGCCGTACTGCCGACAGACCACCCTCTGGCAGGGCGGGACGTGCTCTCGGTTGCCGATCTCGCCGAACAACCGTTCATCATGTATCCCCGGCAGATCGGAACCGGCCTCTACGATAAGGTGATGACCTTATGCGCCACCGCCGGATTCCATCCGAATGTGATTCTCGAAGCCCACCAGATGTCGACCATCGTCGGTTTGACCTCGACGGGCCTCGGCGTCTCCATCGTGCCCGAAGCGATGCGGCGCATTCATGTGGACGGGGCCCGTTTCGTCGCGCTGATCGAGCGCGACGCCACCATGGTCTTGGCCGTGGCCCATCGAACAGGCGATAAAAGACAGGCCGTCCGCCATTTTCTAGACGTGGTGACGGCCTATCGGCCGGATTAGATCAAACCTCGATGACGACGGTTCGCCAGCCGTCGTGGTCGCTGTCGGAGAGCACCGTTCCACCGGTGACGGCGAGGATTCTCTTTTCCTGACGGGGAAGCAAAATCGTCACGCGATCCGCCGTCGGCGGGCACGCGCCTTGCTTGGCCACGCCAATCGTCAGTTCGTCGAGACCACTTGAGATCGTCAACGCCCAAAGGCCATATCGACCGTCCCGGTAGCCTTCGCTCTCTCCATCGTCTTCGAAGCAGTCCGCCTGGAACGCTCCCGCGCCATGATGTGGAAAGACGGCAAATCCGCGCTCATCGGCCGGCCGATTGAAATGGGCCTCGGCCAGATTGAGAGGGATGGCCGAACCGGCGCGCGCCAGAAGCGGTGGGCGATCCCAGGGCGCCGGCAGCGTCACATCCTGGCCGCCGTTGAAATACTCGCCACTCCAGAAGTCATACCAACCGGCGCCGGCCGGCAGATAGACCTGCCGCGCCCGCTGGCCGGGTTCGACGACGGGGGCCACCAGAAGATTGCGGCCGAGAAGCATGTCGTCGTTCTCGTCAAAACAGCGCGCATCGTCGGGAAAGTCATGGAACGTCGGCCGGATCATCGGCTCGAAGCAACTGTGGGATTTCCAAAGAAGATCATAAAGATAGGGGGTCAGCCGACAACGAAATTTAATCAGACTGCCGATCGCGGGTGTAATCTCCGGATACATCCAGGGCTCGTTGACCGTCTTGTCGTCGTTCCACGAATGAATGGAGAAGCGCGGCAGGAAAATGCCGAATTGCACCCAGCGGAGAAACAATTCCGGCTCGGGCTTGGGACCGGCAAATCCGCCGATGTCATGGCCAGTGTTGGAAACGCCGGAAAGAGCCAGGCCGGTGCCCATCCTGACATTGTATTTCAGCGTTTCCCAACAGGTATAATTGTCGCCCGACCAGGTCTGAACATAGCGTTGCATGCCGGCAGCGCCGGCCCGCGAAATCAGGAAAGGCCGCTGGTCTGGCGCGAAGGCCTTCTGCGCCTGCTTCGATGCCTGGATCATCAGCAGCGTGTGAAGCACCTTGGCTTCCCGCGCCGGCCGCGAGGCGCCGAACCCATCAATCCGCGCCTCTTCGCTCCAGATTTCGAATTCGTTGTTGTCGTTCCAGGTCGAGGCGATGCCGTATTCGAGCAACGCATCCGTGACTCTCGCCTTCCACCAGGACAGCGTCTTCGGGTTGGTGAAGTCGAGATAGGCCCCGGCCTCGTCCCAGAACTGAACCAGGCTTGGGCTGTCATCGCCGTCATGAACGAACAGTCCCTCGCGCTCGGCCTCGGCAAAACGGGGATGGTCGCGGAGGAGACAGGGCTTGATATTGGCGCAAAGGCGGACGCCATGATCCAGATAGTGGCGGGCGAAGGCGCCCGGATCGGGAAATTTGTCGTGGTTCCAATTGAAGACGTAGCGCTTGTTGGCGATGGAGGTATAGCCCGACGACAAGTGGAACGATTCGCACGGAATATCGTATTCGGAACATTTTTCCAGAAACTCGTTCATCCGCTCCTGGGCGTTCGGCGAATCGGTGTAGCTCATGGTCGAACCGGAATATCCGAGGCTCCATTTCGGCATGAAGGCCGGACGTCCGGTCAACCACGTATAGCGCTGCGTGATATGCGAGAGCGTTTCACCGCCGAAAACATAGTAGTCGAGGTCTCCGAAATCGGCGACGAACGAGCGATAATGCCCGTGGTAGTTATCGAGTTCACGTCCCATGTCGAAGCTGCAATCCGACAAGGTGTCGTAGAAAATGCCGAAGGGAACCTTTTCGGCCTTTTTCCAGGTCAGATAGAACGGAATATGTTTGTACAGGGGATCGGTCGTCCGCGCGCTGTAACCCATGGCGTCGAGATTGGTCATCCGATAGCTCTGGCCGGCACGGTCGCTGGTGCCGGCCCGCTCGCCCAGACCGAAATACATCTCGTCGGCGTCGCGTTTCAGATAGTGATAAACACGCTCATCCCACCAGCCGAAATTGTAATTCTGCGTCGCCCGGTCGGCGGCGGCGGCGCGCCATTCTCCACCGACCCGGCTCTCCCACTGACAATAAAGGCCCGAGAGCGTGATCGACAGACGCAATTGTCCCGTGGTCACCCGCAAACAGCCATCCGCCTGTTCCAGCGAGAAGTCGGGCAACGAAAAACCGCTCACATCGAAGCGGTCGCGACCCTCGGTGGGGACATCCTCCAGGCCGGGAGCGATCGCCCAACTTCGCGGCGACCGGACAGTGCCGCCAGGGAGGACCATGACCCGGATGATGTCCTCTTCCAGCACGAAAATATGGGCGATATGACCTTCCGCCGCGTGAAGCGTCAGCCGGTTCTTGTCATTTTCCTTCAGCAGGAAGATGGGATTGCTGGTCAAGGACATCGTTCGTTCCCATTGGGTTGTTTTGTTATTGGTCGATCCGTTTCGGACTTGTCGCGAAATAACAACCGTTCCTCTTTCGTCATCCCCGCAAAAGCGGGGATGACGAGGTTCGTTTATGTCTGTGGAACGCCTTAGTCGTCCGCCGTCAGCTTGTATTGTCCGCGATCCAGCAGCAGGACGGTGGCGATCGTGGCGCCGAGGAGATCGAAGACGCTCAGGCAGACGAACAGCGGGTTGTAGCCGATGGCGTCGGCCAGGGCGCCGACGACCGCCGTGAAGGACAGACCGCCGATCCACGACACCATGCCGGTCAGACCGTTGGCGGTGGCCACCTCATGATTCTCGAAGACGTCGGCGCTGACGCAGTTGATCAGGGCGGAGATCATCTGATGGGCGAAGCCGCCCAGGCAGAACAGGGCGATCGCCCAATAGACCGAGCCGGCCAGACCGATGCAGCCGGGTCCGATCATGCAGATGGCTCCGATCCAGACGCCAGCCAGGCGCGAGTTGATCGGCTTCAGGTGGCAATACTTCATGAAGAAGGGGGAAATATAGCCGCCAAGGACGCCGCCGAGATCGGCCGTCACGAACGGCATCCAGGCGAACATGGCGATTTCCTTGATGTTCATGCCGCGGCTGGACAGATAGAGCGGAATGAAGAAGCCAAAGGTCTGCCAGGCGGGCTCGGCCAGGAAACGCGGCAACGCGATGCCCCAGAAGCGCTTGGTCGAGATGATCTCGAGAACCTTCGGTTTCGCCAACTCGCCGTCGGCGGACTTTTTCGCCGGAATCTGGCCGCGGATGATGAAGGTCCGCTCTTCCTCGGTGACGTACGGATGGTCCTTCGGCGCGCGGTAGAACTTCCACCACAGGGCGGCGAAGACGAACCCCATCGCGCCGGTGACGAAAAAGGCCGCTTTCCAGCTGTATTGGAGTTGCACATAGATGACCAGCGGAGGAGCCAGCATGGCGCCCAACGAGGTTCCGGCATTGAACCAGCCGACGGCGATCGAGCGCTCCTTTAACGGGAACCACTGGCCGACGGCCTTGATGCCCGAGGGAATAGCCGCCGCCTCGGTCAAGCCCAGGAGGGAGCGGAAGAAAGCCAGCGACATCCAGCCCGTGGCGAAGCCATGGAAACAACTGGCGACGGACCAAAGCACCGCGAACAGCGCGAAGCCGGCCTTCAAGCCCAGCATGTCGACGATATAGCCGCAGACCGGCTGCATGATCGTGTAGCCCAACTGGAAGGCCATGACCACGTAGGAATATTCCTGGGTCGAAAAATTGAGCTCCGTCTTCAGAATTGGCGCCATGACTCCGAGCGAGTTCCGGGCCAGATAATTGATGATGGTGCCCAGGCAGATCAAACCAATGATCCACCATCGCATTCCCTTGAGCTTCATACCGTCCTCCCCTTCGTTTGGCGTCGACAACCCAAGGACTGGCACGGTACGGAACCGTCAGGACTCCCTGAGCGAAGACCGATTCGGTCTCAACGCTATTGTTTGACGCAAAGTTTGGCAAACGTTTGCCTAAACTGTCAAGGCAAACGTTTGCCAACGCATTTCCCAAAAACGCGCGAACCGCAGCTTTCTCTGCGGATCCATCTTGACAGCGGTGATGCTCGATGGGAATTAGACCGAATGACCACAGCCAAACGAACAGTCCTGATTTCGGCGTCGCTTGCAACGGTTGCGACAAGGGCGAATGTCTCTATTTCCACGGTCTCGCGGATCGTCAACGGACAGACGCATCGCGCTTCGCCGGAGACGATCGAACGGGTTCGCAAAGCGATCGAAGAGGTCGGTTACCGGCCGAACCATATCGGGCGATCGTTACGCCGGCGAGAGACCCGTCTGGTGGCGATGCTGGTCGCCAATCTCGACAATCCCGTCATGGCGACCATCGCGGCCTCGACCGAGGCGGCGCTGCGTGCCGCCGGTTATGTCATGTTCCTGTGCGATACCCATGATCGCCCGGATCTGCAGGACGATTACCTCTACGCCATGCGCTCGCAGGGCGTTCAAGGCTACGTTCTCGTCAGTTGTGTGCCCAGTCCCGGCCTCAAGGAATTTGCCGACGCCGGGGCCCCCATGGTCTTCGTCAGCCGGCGCAATCCGTGCGGCGTCGGCGCCTTCGTCGGCATCGACAACATCAAGGCCGGCGCCGATGCGGCGGACTATTTGTGGTCTTGCGGCATGACGGAAGCGGCCGTTCTCCATCCATCCCACGACTCGTCGGTCACCCGCGATCGCGTGAGCGGATTCTGCGACCGCCTTCGAACCTTGGGATTGAGTCCAGACAAGATCTTCGACGCCACGGCGCCGGGCCTGTCTCACAAAGATATCGGATATGAAGCCGCGCGCACGCTGGCGGCCGAGCGATATTGGCCGCGCGCCATGATGTGCGTCAGCGACCAGATCGCGTATGGCGCCCACCGCTGCGCCCGGGAAAACGGCGTCTCGATTCCTGACGATTGCGCCCTTGTCAGCATCGACGGCAATGCCCTCAACGCCTGGCTGGCGCCCTGGTTGGCGTCCGTCCGCGTTCCGCACGGCGATTACGGGCGGCAGATCGTCGAACTGCTGATCAGCATCTGGGGGGGCGCCGAACCCTCGGAACGAATTTTGCCGCACCAACTCGACGGAAGATCATCCCTCTAAAAAAAAGTTGCCCGTGAATAAAGTCGAGCCGCGCGAAGCGAGTGACTTTTTCACACCCAACTAAAAAAGGGCGGCCCAATGGGCCGCCCCTTCTCGTTCAGGCGCCAAATGCCAAAACCGCTTAAATGACGGCGACGGTCTCGGCCTGCGGCCCCTTCTGTCCCTGGGTAATGGTCAAACGAACCCGCTGATCGGGCTCCAGGCTGCGCAACCCGGATTTTTCGAGGGCACGGATATGCACGAACACATCCTTCCCGCCATCGTCCACCGCGATAAAGCCAAACCCTTTATCGGCGCTGAAGAACTTAACCCGCCCTTCGACCGTCGGACCCGGCTCGCCACGCGGCGCGAAACCACCAGCATCACGCGGGGCGGCGGGGCGGCGGGGCGCAGCCGTGGACACATCCACAGAATGCACCGTCACCACCTGCGGCCCCCGTTGCCCTGGCCCCAAGTCACAAACCACGGTTGCGCCTTCGCCCACTTCACCAACCCCGGCCCGCTCCAAAGCCGAGATATGCAGGAAGGCATCCGGAGAGCCATCGGTGGGAGAAACAAAGCCAAAGCCCTTGGTGGCATTGAACCATTTCACCGTCGCCGAAATATTGGCTTGCTCAACCGTCGGGCGGTTGAAATCCGCCCTGGGGCGTTGCGCTACTGGCGCGGGCTCGAACCCACCGCCGAAATCGCCAAAATCGTCGCGGCGCTGCCCGCCGGTGCGTCGGCGGTGCTCAGACCTATCACGCTGCCATGACATGTGTAGTGCTCTTTCCGTTCAGTTATCGTCAAAAAATTTTCCAGAGGCTTGGCGACTTTCGTCCACCGTGGCGCCCTCCAGCACTCCCGGTGCCACCGCCGGGTTGTGTCTTCTCTCTATTTCAGTACAAAGCTCGCCTCTTCTTATCCTCACCCTTGGCCGCCGCCCCACCAGCCAATCGCAAAAAGCGCCGCATGGCAGCGAAACGTCAAATCATAACATTAAAAAACGGCTTTGGCATCCGCTTCTTCTTCTGACCAATGGGCAATGGCGACATTGGTATGAACAAAGGCAGCTTAAACATTAAACTGTCGACGAAAGAGCTCACCATATCACAATGCAAAAAAGACTCTCCAATCACCGGTCGATGCACCCAGTATCTTTAAGGGATTTTCGCTCAACGATTGGTTATTGACATAATGCCGATATATTTCCATCGATTGACCACTGCCCGGAATGAAAATCCCCCGGCAGGCCCCGATAAAGACAGTCCTCACCGTCCAAGCAACCCATCGATTTCCCGTTGATCGAACCTGCTTTCACTACCGTGGATGATGGCGCTCGCGATATCCATCAACTTTTGGAGAGCCCGAGACGAGTCGGAGCAGACCATCCGCAGTTCGCCCGCATCACCACTCTCGGTGATCAAGGGCTCAATCCGTTCGACCGCTGTCGCGATCAGGATATTCATTTGCGCGATCACGTCTTCGAACGGCTTTCGGAAACGCGGTGGCACATGTTCATAGGCTTCGACCGCCAAGTCCTTGTCGCGAAACTGGCTATCACGGAAATGATCCTGATAGCTCTTGGGGTGCCACGCCTGGGCATCCTCGAGGCATTCCGTCATATCCGGAATCATTTCCAGCATCATGACGATTTCATTGAAATGGTTCAGATAGTCGGTCGCCAATAACGTCTGCGGATTGATGTTCGTTCCTTCGGCCTTCGCGCTGAATTCGCGAAATTCCGCATCCTCGTCAGGAACGGCGTCCCCCACATTCACGCTTTCCATTCCGCTTATCGATCCCCCCGGCCCATTTCATTCAGCCCCGACGAATTTTTGCCTGGCGCTAAACGATCACTCACTCCGGCCACGATGGTAGGGGTGGTTGGCGAGAATGCATTCAGCACGATAGAGCTGCTCCGCCAACATGCCCCTGACCAGCATATGAGGCCAAGTCATCAAACCAAATGATAGAAGAAAATCGCCCCGATTTCGCACATTTTCGCTGTGCCCATCGGCGCCGCCAATCACAAAGGTCAAATGATTGCGCCCAGTGTCCCGCCAAGCCGCCATGCGTTCGGCGAACAGAAGGCTATCGATCTGTTTCCCGCGCTCGTCGAGAACAACCAGAATATCGCCCGCCGGCACTTGCGCAAGCAGCAGCTCACCTTCCCGCGCCACCCTTTCCGGCACCGAAAGCGGGCGCTTTTCCTCGACTTCCTTGACCGTCAGAGACCATCCCAGGCGCCTTCGATAATGGTCGAAGAGGTCTCGCTCGGGGCCAGGACGGGACCGACCGACCGCCGCAAGCAAAAGCTGCATTCCACTCAGCCGCCGCCCCTCCTCACAGGGATGCCGCCACGGGCGTTTCCGCGGCCGTTACTCTGGCAAGCGGCTCTTTCGCCACTTTTTCCGCCGCGGGGAGGCCCCACATGCCTTCCAAATTATAAAAGCCCCGCACTTCCGGGCGAAACAGGTGAACGACGATGTCGCCGGCATCGATCAGCACCCAATCGCCTTGGGTCATCCCTTCCACCGACACCATCAATCCCGGTCGTTTCAGCTTTTCCAGAAGATGGTCGGCCATCGCTCCGACTTGCCGCTGCGAACGGCCTGTCGCGATGACCAGATGGTCACCAATCGACGAACGCCCTCGCAGATCGATCACCAAAATGTCTTCCGCTTTGTCATCGTCGAGCGAAGTGACGACGGTTTCGACCAATTTGTCCGGGTCGAGCGGACGAAGATCCGTCTCGGAAATGGTGTTGCTCCTCTTAAAAGTCGATCGTATGACGACGTTTTCCATGCCGGTCATCATTGACCGGCCTGAATAAGGCGAATGGCTGTCGCCGACGCGGGATGCCGCTTCAGATGCAAGAACGCCCAGGCGGGGGGAGGCACGCGCGTCAACAAGACGCTTCGGCGAGCCGAAAGCCGATACCGGGCGAAACGCTGCGCCGCCTTTCCAGCCAATGATTGATAAGAATATGGACTGCGATCGAAAACCGCAACCGCAACGCGCTGAAATATCGTCTCCCAGCGATCCCAGCGACTGATTTGCTGGAGATTGTCGGCCCCCATCAACCACACGAACCGAGCAGCCGGAAAGCGGCGGGTCAACACCGCCAGGGTATCGGCCGTGTAACGCGTCCCAAGGCGGGTCTCCATGCCGGTCACCCGAATGGCCGGATGGCCGGTCACCCGCTCGGCAACGGCAATCCGTTCCACCAGCGGCGCCATGCCGTCGGTCGGTTTTAGCGGGTTTTGCGGCGCGACCAACCACCACACCTCGTCAAGACCCAAGCAATGCAGGGCCTGCAAACTGATATGGCGATGCCCGGCATGCGCGGGGTTGAAAGACCCGCCCAGCAAGCCGATGCGCTTGCGCCCGCGATTGCCCCACGGATTGGGAGCCAACGGCAATGCTCGCCCACGCGCCGGAAGAGAGGGGCTCAGGACCGGACCTGCCCGGAACCTCTGACCACATATTTAAAACTGGTCAGTTGCTCCACACCCACCGGCCCGCGCGCATGCAGCTTGCCGGTGGAGATTCCGATTTCCGCCCCCATGCCGAATTCACCGCCATCGGCGAATTGGGTCGAGGCATTGTGCAGCACGATGGCGCTGTCCACCTGAGCAAAAAAGGCCGCCGCCGCCGTCGCATCGGCGGTGATGATGCTCTCGGTGTGGTGAGACCCGTAGCGTTCGATATGAGCGATGGCGTCCTCGACCCCGTCGACCAGCTTCACGGCGATGACCGCGTCGAGATATTCGGTCGACCAATCCGCCTCGCAGGCCGGCTTCACCCGAGCGTCAATCGCCTGGGTCGCCGCATCGCCGCGGACTTCGCAGCCGGCATCGAGCAGATCGCCGACAAGCGCCGGCAAATGACTCGCCGCCACCCGGCGGTCGACCAGAAGCGTTTCGGTGGCGCCGCAAATACCGGTTCGCCGCATTTTCGCGTTGAGCACCACATGGCGCGCCATCGCGAGGTCGGCGGCGCCGTCCACATAGGTGTGGCAGTTGCCTTCCAAATGCTGGAACAGCGGAATACGGCTCTCCGCGATGACCCGTTCGATCAGCGAGCGTCCGCCACGCGGCACGATGACATCGATCACCCCGCTCATCGTCAGCATGACGCCGACGGCGGCGCGGTCACGGGTCGGCACCATCTGGATGCAGGCCGCTGGCAGGCCGGCCACGGACAGACCATCCTGCAAGCAGGCGAGAATGGCCGACGACGAGCGGAAGCTTTCCGAACCGCCCCGCAGGATGGTCGCGTTTCCCGACTTCAGGCAAAGCGCACCGGCATCCGCCGTGACGTTGGGACGACTTTCGTAAATGATGCCGATCACGCCGATCGGCACCCGGACGCGGGCGATATCGAGACCATTGGGACGCTGCCAGCGCGCCATCTCCTGACCGACCGGATCGGGCAGAGCGGCGATGTCCTCCAGGCCCTTGGCCATCGCCTCGATACGGTTTTCGTCCAGGGTCAAGCGGTCGAGAAGCGCTGGCGTCAGCCCCTTGGCGATCCCGTCCGCCACATCCTCGCCATTGGCTGCCGCAATCGTCGCCTTCGATCGGCGCAAAGCCGCCGCACCCGCCAGCAAGGCGGCGTTCTTCTGGGTCGTACTCGCCTGGGCCAACTGACGGGCGGCGAGGCGCGCCGCCGCTCCCAAATCGGCCATCAGACTTACGACGGTGGCAAGGGCGCTTTTGTTCATGTCTCGATCACCAAATCGTCACGGTGAATGATCTCGTCGGGCCCACGGTATCCCAACACGCTTTCGAAGTCGCCACTCTTGCGCCCGATGATGCGGCGCGCGTCCTCGGCCGAATAGGCGGACAAACCGACGCCGACCGGATGCTCGTCCCGATCGACCACGACCACGGCGTCACCCTTCTGGAAGTCGCCATCGATGGCGACCACGCCAGCCGGCAGCAGACTCCCCCCTTTGGCCAAGGCCCGCTTCGCCCCGGCATCGACCGTCAGCATCCCTTGCGGTTTGACCGATCCGGCGATCCATTGCTTGCGCGCCGTCAGCGGCTCTTCCGCCGGATGAAACCAGGTGCATCGTCCGCCTTCCTCCATGACCTTCAAGGGATGCAGCGGTTTGCCCGGCGCGATGGCCATGCGACAGCCCGCCGCCAAAGCGATGCGGGCCGCCTGCAGTTTGGTGATCATGCCCCCGGACCCCAGCGCGCTGACGGGATCGCCGGCCATCGCCTCGATTTCGGGCGTCAGCTCGGCCACCTCGGCGATGAATTGGGCGGTCGGATCCTGCTTCGGATTGGCGGTATAAAGGCCATCGATATCGGAAAACAGCACCAGGGTATCGGCGCTGATCATCTGCGCGACACGCGCCGCCAAGCGATCGTTGTCGCCGAACCGGATTTCCTGGGTCGCCACCGTGTCGTTTTCATTGATCAACGGCACGGCGCCCAAGCGCAGCAAGGTTTCCAGGGTATTGCGCGCGTTCAGATAGCGCCGCCGATTTTCCGAATCATCCAAGGTCAACAGCAGTTGGGCGACGCTCAAACGATGATCGGCCAGGGTTTCCTGATAGGCGTGGGCCAGACGGATTTGCCCCGTGGCCGCCGCCGCCTGCTTCTCATTGAGCCGCAAGGCTCCGGCCCCCAGCCCCAGATGACGGCGCCCCACCGCCACCGCCCCGGAGGTGACGACGATAACCTCCTGACCCCGCGCCCGACAAACCGCGATGTCGTCGCAAAGGGCGTTCAGCCAGGGGCGATTGATTTCGCCATCGCCGCCGACGAGCAGGGCCGAGCCGATTTTCAGCACCAGACGACGCGCCGTGGCGAGAGGACTCATTCCTCTTCGTCCCCCGAGTCCGCCTCGGCCCAATCATCGTCGTCGTCTTGGTCGAGGGCCGGACGCCACGTCTTGGTCACGCCGCTGGTTGCGGCGGCGGCCAATGGCCCCGCCCCCACCGCCTCCCGGCTCGCCTTGATGTCGCCCAAAAGGGCGTACAATACGTCCTTGAGGCCGATTCCCGCCGCTCCCGACAAGGGGAAAACCCGCGCGCCAGCGGCCGCGGCCTTCAAGGCCGCCAGCTTTTCTTCGATCTCTTCAGGCACCAGGGCGTCGCATTTGTTGAGCGCCACCACCTCGGGCTTGCCCTCCAGCCCACCGCCATATTGATCCAACTCGCCGCGCACCACGCGGTAGGATTGGGCCACATCCTCGGCCGTTCCATCGATCAGATGCAACAACACCCGGCATCGCTCGATATGCCCGAGGAACCGATCGCCCAGACCGGCGCCTTCATGCGCGCCTTCGATCAGGCCGGGAATATCGGCCAGAATGAATTCTTCCGATCCGACCGTGGCGACGCCCAGATTGGGATGCAAGGTGGTGAAGGGATAATCGGCGATCTTCGGCCGCGCTTTGGTCACCGCCGCCAGGAAGGTCGATTTTCCGGCATTGGGCAGTCCGACCAGACCGCAATCGGCGATCAGCTTCAGTTGCAGCCACAGCCACATTTCCTTGCCCGGCCAGCCGGCATCGGCGCGCCGGGGCGCCTGGTTGGTCGACGTCTTGTAATGGGCGTTGCCGAACCCGCCGTCGCCGCCTTTGAGGAACATGATGCGCTGGCCCGCTTCGGTCAAATCGGCGAGCACGTCCTCTTTGTCTTCCGACAGAAGCTGCGTGCCGACCGGAACGCGCAACAGGATATCGGACCCCTTGCCGCCGGTCTTGTTGCGCCCCATGCCGTGATGGCCTTTCTCGGCCCTGAAATGCTGTTGATAGCGGAAATCGATCAGGGTGTTGAGATTGGCCACGCATTCGATGATGACATCGCCGCCGCGGCCGCCGTCGCCGCCGTCGGGGCCACCGAATTCGATGTATTTCTCGCGCCGGAACGCGCAGGCGCCGGCGCCGCCGTCACCGCTTTGGACAAAGATCTTGGCTTGGTCGAGGAATTTCATTTGTCCACTGTCCGGTTAAAAGCAAAAAAGGGGAATGGCGAACCATTCCCCTTTTTTCTTTTCGGCGAAAGCGACGGGGAGTCGAACCGCTCAGGCGGCCGGCTTCACCGACACGTAAGTCCGTCCCAACGCCTTCTTCACGAACTCAACCTGGCCCTCGATCAGAGCGAACAGGGTGTGATCGGTACCGATACCGACATTGGAACCAGGATGGTACACGGTGCCGCGCTGACGCACGATGATGTTGCCGGGAATCACGACCTCACCGCCGAACTTCTTGACGCCGAGACGACGCCCTGCGGAGTCGCGGCCGTTGCGGGAACTACCGCCAGCCTTTTTATGAGCCATGGATCAAACTCCTTAATGGACTGACAAAGGATCAGACGCCGGCGATGCCGGTGATGCGGAGCACGGTCAGCTCCTGCCGATGACCCTTCTTGCGCCGATAGTTCTGCCGACGCTTTTTCTTGAAGATGATGACTTTTTCGCCACGGGTCTGCTCAAGCAGAGTGGCGGTAACACTGGCGCCGGCCACCGTAGGCGCGCCAACATTATCGTCGACCATAAGAACCTGGTCGAGCGTAACGGTGTCACCTGCCTGGCCCGGCAGCTTTTCGACGCGGATGACGTCGTTCGGGGCAACCTTATATTGCTTGCCGCCGGTCTTGATGACTGCGAACATGACCTTAATACCATTCACACAAACGGAACCCAGCGGGCCAAAAGGCTCGCGGCGAGAGGCGGGAAATATACCGACAAGCCTTCTCCTGTCAACCAGGAATCTGCGAACGCGGAGCAAACGGGGAAAAGCGGCCGTTCCCACCTCGCATTTTTCTCACGTCCTCTTCGTCGGAGGGCACCGAACAGGCCGCCGCGATACCGTCTTTCCGCTCGATCGGCCAGCCGCGCGCCCAAGGGAGCTGCCCTCCAGGCAACCGCGCGACAGTCGCCGAAACGACTTCCTTCGTCACACCTCGTCAAAGCGGTTGCGCCACGAAAAGGCTTATACTACATTCCGCCCTTCCCGAAGCGGAGGGGTGCCAGAGCGGCCGATCGGGGCGGTCTCGAAAACCGTTGTACCAGCGATGGTACCGTGGGTTCGAATCCCACCCCCTCCGCCAATTCTTTCGTTCGCAGTTGTTCGCCACTGCGGGCGAAGGCATTGAAAAATAGCCCATTTCCCATTATTATCGACCTATTTCCATCCGTTCCCGTTCACCCGAGAGTGTGGGTAAACGCGTCAACGGCATGGGTAGAGGTGTGGGTAAGACAGGTTGGGCGGACATGGCGCAATTTGTGGGCAGGCTCACCGCGCTCAAGGTTCTCAGAACGAAGACGCCCGGCATGCACGCCGACGGTGCTGCCGATTCCGACGAAGTCGCCCACTGATTCCGACATGAAGTCGCCCGGGGATTCCGATTTGATGTCACCCATCAT
>Ga0209415_10002872_pt1 | contig 32215 bp, 33 predicted proteins | sample PeaSoiSIISIP2007_FD_187696 | JGI IMG/M metagenome (GOLD analysis project Ga0209415, IMG submission 187696) | Peat soil microbial communities from Weissenstadt, Germany - SII-SIP-2007 (SPAdes) (version 2) | ecosystem: Environmental > Terrestrial > Soil > Wetlands > Peat | place: Germany... | reverse complement strand
GTGTTCCAGGATAGCCGCGGCTTGCTTGAGATCGCGCTCTTGCTGGTGGCGGCGCTCGTATTGGATTTCGCGGAGGTTCTCCATGGTTTTCTGGAACTGGCGGGAGAGGCGCTGGCCGTGCAGGCCGAGGGTGGCGAGGGCTCGGTGGGCGTCGACGATGTCAAAGTCGATGCGAGCTTGCTCGGTGGGCGGGCTGGTGGCGCGGTCGAGGAGGGCGGCTTCGAGCAGGGGGATGCGGTTGAGGCGCCAGGCGGTGTCGGCGAGCTCCTGGGTGAGCTGGGTTTCGGTGGGGGTGGCGGGTTTGTATTCGTCGACGAACTGGCGGCAGTGGAGCTCGTAGGCGGCAAGGTCCTCGGTGGCGAGGACGGGGGAGCGGCTGGTAAGGCCGTGGGTCAGGGCATTCTGGGACGAACGCTCTTTGCCGGCTTCGGTGCGGGGACCGGTGGAGAACTGGGCGTTGGCGAGATTTACGGCGGCGCGACGTTCTAACCAACGATCGACGGCATCAGTTTTGGGCTTTGCTGGAGCTTGGGCTGCTGTTTCCATTTGTGTCACCTCGGTCACCGGAGTAGCACGGGCGGGGATGGAGATGACAGACGGGCCGAAATAGTTTGTTGAAAAGGCAAGTAGAAAGAGCTTACGGAAGTTCGTGATTGGATGACCGCTCGTCTCAAAACCTACCCAATGTGGAACGGAAAAAACCAAAACCCTTTAAGGCTCTGAAACCGCCAATTCCTTGAAGACGTCGAAATCGCCGGTGTTGTACGTGTAGATGCGATTAACGCCGTTTGCGAGCATGGTTGCGGCAAGCTGCAAGTCGAACACCGCGCCACCCGTCACGGGGCGGCGGCGAAGCAAGTCAAGCCATCCTTCCACAGCCCGGGCAGGGATGGGAAGAACGTGGAGAAAAGATAACAATCCGCCAATCGCGGTGATCGCATCGACCGCGCTACGCGGCTTCGCAACACGCCTGGAATTGGTCACGATTGAATAGAACTCGCAAAGAATTTGCGGCGTTACGTAAAGCGTCGTGGTGCCGGTCCTGCCCGCATTGAGCAAACTGCGAGAAGCGAGATGTTGAGAGGCGTCCGCGTCAAACGCATAAACCAAAATGTTTGCGTCAACAATCCCCGGCTCAACGGACATCGTCGTAAAGATCGCGGCGATGGAAAGGGCCTATCGCTCCGAGACGCCATACTGGCAATTCAGGGACCGGGGCACGGGAGCAGCTTTCATCCTCAAGCAAGCGCAATACGGTGTCCTTCACCAAGTGCTCGGGATCAGTCCCGGCTTTGGTGGCAATCCGCGCTAGCTGTGCTTCCTGCTCGGGCGTGAAGTGTACTTCCATGCTCTCAAGATAGGTGAAAAGCGGCTTTGAGGCAAGCTGCGCCTAAGCCTGCACGATGTGCCAAGTTCTACCTTTGTGAGACGGAAGAGCGAGCCCGGCGGCAGTGGAGCTGGTAGGCGGCGAGATCCTCGGTAGCGAGGACTGGGGAACGGCTGGTGAGGCCGTGGGTGAGAGCATTCTGAGAGGAACGCTGTTTGCCGGCTTCGGTGCGGGGGCCGGTGGAATGTTGGGCGTTGGCGCGATTAGCGCGAGCGCGGGGATTGGGGATTAGGGGTTGGCGGTGGAATCGGGTTTGTCATAGGAAGACCTCCGATGCCGTTATTAGCATGGATGGATGGCGATTTTGCGCGCCGGGTGGTGGATGTTGTTGGGTAGGAGAGGAAGATCGATGAGGAAGGTGCGTGAACGGTGAGGCAGGCGTAGTTCCACGACCTGGCGACTTCTCGGTTTTGTGGATTCGCAGAAACGGAACAGGTTTTGTGCGCCGACTCTCAATTCCACGGGTGCGTCGACCCGTTTGAGCCTTGCATTTTGCAACTAACTCTTGCAACATGCGAGAGAGCAGAAAGATGAAAGCCGCAATCGTAGTGGAAGCTGGCAAACCGCCCATCTATGGGGATTTCAAAGAGCCGGTCCCGGCAAATGGAGAAGTTCAGGTCACAGTCAGCGCCGCCGCGTTAAGTAACGTGGTCAAAAGCAGAGCGTCCGGCACACATTATAGCTCGTCTGATCAGCTACCTTTCGTTGTCGGAATTGACGGGGTGGGCCGCCTCGATGATGGCCGCCGTGTGTATTTTGCGCTTCCGGAAGCACCGTTCGGAAGCATGTCGGAGAAGACGGTAATTCGGCCCTCTCAATGTGTTTCGGTGCCGGACGACCTGGATGATGTGACTGCCGCCGCCATAGCAAATCCTGGCATGTCCGCGTGGGCTGCGTTCAAACAACGCGCCTACCTCACGGCAGGGGAAACCGTCCTTGTAAATGGAGCAACAGGCACGGCGGGCCGTCTGGCCGTTCAGATTGCCAAGCATATGGGCGCCAACAAGGTTGTGGCAACGGGCAGAAATGTGGAAGCCCTGAAAGCACTGTCTGTCTTGGGGGCTGATGTGACAATCCCGCTCGGAGACTGCGGCGATGCATTTGAGGATTCCTTAAAGGAGCAATTCAGCAGCGATGGAATCGATGTCGTTTTGGACTACCTCTGGGGGCAAAGCGCCGAACGGATTATTATTGCCGGGGCAAAGGCGGGAAAAGACGCGGTACCAATACGGTTCATACATATCGGCGCTGTGAGCGCACCTAATATTACGCTTCCCAGCGCGGCCCTTCGTTCTTCGGCTATCACGCTCATGGGAAGTGGCGTCGGCAGCATCCCAATGGACAGTCTTGTAAAATCCATCAGCGAATTGATGCAGGCAGCTGTATCCGGCGGCTTCGAAATCGCAACCAAGACCTTTCCGCTGTCCGAAGTTGAACGCGCTTGGGCTGCGGCTAACAGCATGCCGCGCACCGTGTTTCTGATGCCGTAAACCCCCTCGCTGCGTTGCATAAAGAAATCCTTTATACGACGTGATTGTGTCCATTTGGTAAGTAACGGCCGTTGGTGAGAGGTGGGCGGGCTGGTGGATACTAACTGAGGCATGGTGTTTGACGACCGCCGGGCCTGGTTATCGTTCGAAGTGGGGAGACCAACGAACGCCGGCTGCCACGGTCGGCTGATAATACTCTCGCTGGATCATGTATTGCGGGCTGCCCTGGTAGAAGCCGAAAACTGCGTTGTTGAGATTCAGCCCGTACATCACGAAGGTCAGCCCGTACGCCAGCCGGATGCTGCCCTGCGCGTCCACTTGGAAGTGGTTATAAAAGTAAATGTCGCTCAGCGGCCCCTTGACACCGCCCGGCGTGCCGTCCTGATATTGATAGCTGTAGATGCTGGCCTCGTTGAACGACAGACCTACGCGAATCGAGACACGGCCCCGGTCGTAGGTTGGGCTGATGTTGAAAGCGTTGGGCGACGTCCGCAGCAGCCTGGGATGGTCCGAGCGGCCCGGGATGCCGTTTGTCCGCGACGCCGAGTAGCCGTAGTTGGCCGACATGCCAAGTCCGCCCCACGCCCCGGGCAGAAACGAAAAGTGCTGGAGGTAGGCCGCCTCAAATCCGCTAATCCATGCACTCCCGGCATTCACCGGTTGCGTCGCGAGGAAGTTGCCCAGGGGCCCGCCGGGCGGCTGGTAATTAGTAAGTTGGAAGGTTTGCGATACGATCGGGTCGTGGAGAAACTTATAAAAATATCCTGCTGAAATTACGCCGAACGGGTTCAGATAGTGTTCGAACAGGACGTCAAGATCGTCGCCGGTCTCGGCCTTGAGATTCGCATTGCCGAAGCTGACAGAGTATCGGTTGGCCCCGTTCCCTGCGTCCGTCCAGCTTAATGCCTGCGCAAGGTCCTGCTCATCGGGCCGAGAAAGCGCCCGCGCATAGACGAAGCGAAGATAAGTGTTCGCGCCGACAGCGTAGCGGAGTGAAGCGCTCGGGAGCAGCGTGTAGTAGGCCCCGGAGAACTTATTCGGGTTTATGCTGGAGCACGTTCCCGTTTCCGGCGGCGCGCAGGGGAATTTGCCCACCGAAAAGTTGGTTACGTCATCGGTGGTAACCTCAGCTCGCAGTCCTACGATAAGTCGCAGGCGGTTCGAGAGATCTATTGTATTCATGAGGTAACCGGCGCTGACCTTTTCGATCAAATCGTATTGCGACGGATCTTGTCCAAAAGTACTGCTGGACGTGAAATCGCTCGGGTGCGCATTGGCATAGGCAATCGCGTCTTCGTAGCTCGCGTTGTAGCCCAAGTTGTAGTTGCCGCCGTTATAGTAACTCGTGTTGGTCAGGCGGTTCGGAAAGGTGGAAAGCGGGATGGTGCCATTCGGAGTGAGCGTCAGCACATAGGTGTCGGCGAACTTGTGAACGTTCCGAAATTTTCCGCCGTATTCGATGGTGGCCGTGCGCGAACCAATGTGATAGTGCTTGGCGCCCGACCCGGCCATTGCGAGATTCAGTTGCGCAGAATGACCCAGGTCCCGGTTGATGTTGTTCAAGACGAGATTGGAAGGGTTGTAGGCCTCGGTATAGCAGCCGGCCGTCCACCGCGGCAAGTACTGATTCGAAGTATTGACCGGATCGTATTGGCACGAGCTTGAACTTAGGGTGGAATTGTAGACTGCCGTCGAGTACGGCGAGTTGCCGTAGGAAGAGCGACCGACAGACATTTCCCACGAGTACCAGGTCGTGGTTAGAAGGTGTGTGCCTCCGAGGATTATGCTCCCGAGTTGAATGTCGGGATTCCGAAGCTGCGCGTTAAACGACGGAGCGGCCGTGCAGTTCGTGGTTGTAAATCCTGAGCTGTTGGTTGTGCATCCAACGTTGCCAGGGTTGAGCAGTTGAATTCCGGGCGTGTTGTCAACCAAGGTGTAGGCATAGCGGTCGCCGTAGTTCTTGAAATCCGAATAGAGTCCCCGAATGTAAATATCCGAGCCTCCCGCTATTCGGTAGTCGGCGGTTCCGGCCAATCCCCAACGCGAGCGGAAATATTGGTATTCGCGAATGTCCATCCCGTCTTTCCAGCTTTGGGTGGTGCCATTGGGAAACGTCGCCACGTCGGGAACAGGTTCGATGTCGTCGATACCCCGCCCATTCCAGTCATAGGAACCACCGATCACAAGGCCGAACTTCTGGCTTGCGCCGAAACGCTTGCCGATGGTACCCGTTTCCTCTGTGAGCCCGCGTCCATTGATGATCGGTGTGTAGCCATTCATGCTGCTCAAGGAGATGGCGGGAAGATCGGTTGCCATTCTAGTGACGAGGTTCACCGAACCGCCGATGCCGTCGCCCTCCATGTTGGCCAGCAGCGTCTTGCTGACTTGGACCGACTCCACGATGCTGGCTGGAAGGGCGTCAAACTTGATCTGCCGCACCCCGGGTTCGGGAGAAGGGAGGTTCACGCCGTCGACGGTGGTGTTGGTAAGACGCGGCTCGGTTCCCCGGACTTGCACGTATTTCCCCTCGCCCTCGTCCCGCTCCAGGGTGACACTTGGCAACCGGCCCAGCGCATCCGCAAGATTAGCGTTCGGCAAACTGGTGATGACTTCCGCGGGCAGCACCTGCAGGATATTGTCCGCCGTCCGCTCGACGTTGATCGCCTCGGCTTCGGCGCTTGCACGGGGCGCAGTCACCAAAATCGACTGATCCTGGGATTGTAGCTGGAGCTTTGCATCTACGTTCGTGGTCTGGCCGCCGGCTACATCCACCGTCTTCGTAAACGTCGCGAACCCGACGTAACCGATGGTCAGCATGTAATTTCCCGGAGCGAGGTCATTGATGAAGAACAGGCCTTGCTCGTTTGAAGCCACAGCTACGTCCTTTGACTCGATTGAGATTTGCGCGCCCTGGAGGGCGGCACCGCTTTGGTCCGTCACGTTACCCGTAATCGCGCCCTTTTGCTCCTGCGCCAAAGTCTGTTTCGCGTGCCCAAGAAACAGCAAATTCATGACGAAAATACCCGTCCACCTGGATAAATGAGTTGCCCGGTAATTCATTGTTTCTCCTCCATGAGGCGAGTCCAAGATTTTGTTGATACGGCAGAGATCGACGCTCGATAACGGCACGGCAGCGGCGCCGCCGTTGTCACGGACCTCTACTCTAAACGGCGGCTATTACAGGAGCATGAAACTCGTGTTAAAGGGACGTAAAAGCCTGGCCACTTGAGCGGGCGCAAAACATCACAACTGCTGCGTAACAGTGATACGTGCAGCGTTTTTTTACTGCCACTTGGTCGTGTAAGGCCCATTGCTTAAATGTGGCAGGCAGGCTGGTGGAATCCTGTCAAACACGTACTGGGCCGCGAACAAAGGAGCGGTCGCCTCGATCGGCGATATCCTATGGAGAGCCATGTCATCGCACGCCATCGACACCGTACTGAACGAACAGCGCGTCTTCGAGCCCTCCGACGAGTTCCGCGCCGGGGCTCAAATCAAGAGCCGCGCCGACTACGAGCGCCTCTATCAGGAAGCCAAGGACGATCCCGAAGGTTTCTGGGCCAAGATCGCTCGTGAACTCCACTGGTTCAAGCCCTGGGACCGCGTGCTGGAATGGAAGCTCCCGTTCGCCAAGTGGTTCCTGGGGGGCGAACTCAACATTTCGTACAACTGTCTGGACCGCCACGTGGCTACCTGGCGCAAGAACAAGGCCGCGCTTCTGTGGGAAGGCGAGCCGGGCGATTCGCGTACGCTCACTTATCAGCAACTGCTGCGCGAAGTCTCGAAATGCGCGAACGTACTGAAGTCGTTCGGCGTCGGCAAGAGCGACCGTGTCGCCATCTACATGGGCATGGTGCCGGAATTACCGATTGCGATGCTGGCGTGCGCGCGCATCGGGGCCGCGCACACGGTGGTCTTCGGGGGATTCTCGGCGCAGGCGCTGATTGACCGCATCAACGATTGCGGGGCGTCGGTGGTGATCACGCAAGACGGGGCTTTTCGGAGAGGGACCGAAGTGAAGCTGAAGGAAGCCGTAGACCAGGCGCTCCCGCACTGCAGCACGGTCAACAACGTCATGGTTTACCGGCGTACCGGCAGCAACGTAACGATGCAACCCGGCCGCGATCATTGGTGGCACGAGTTGATGGAGACTGCGTCCGACGATTGCGCGGCTGAGCCGCTGGACGCCGAGCATCCCCTCTATCTGCTCTATACTTCCGGCACCACGGGCAAGCCAAAAGGCATCCTGCACACCACCGGCGGCTACGCGGTTGGCTCCTACATCACATCCAAATGGGTTTTCGATCTGCGCGATGACGACACCTATTGGTGCTCCGCCGACATCGGCTGGGTGACCGGGCACACTTACGTCGTTTACGGCATGCTGCAGAACGGCGCGAGCGTGGTGATGTACGAAGGCGGTCCCACGTGGCCGGAGCCCGATCGCTTCTGGCGCATCATCCAAAAATATAAGATCAGCATTTTCTACACCGCGCCCACCTCGATACGCGCATTCATGCGATTGGGCGAGCAATGGCCGCGCAAGCACGACCTCAGCTCGCTGCGGCTGCTCGGCAGCGTCGGTGAGCCGATTAATCCGGAGGCCTGGATGTGGTACCGCGAAGTGATCGGCGGCGGGCGCTGTCCGATCGTCGACACGTGGTGGCAAACCGAGACCGGCGCCGCGATGATTTCGCCGCTGCCCGGCGCTATCGCGACCAAGCCTGGTTCAGCGACGCTGCCGCTGCCGGGCGTGATCGCCGACGTGGTGAATCGCGAGGGCGTCAGCGTTCCTCCAGGGTCCGGCGGATTTTTGGTGATCAAACAGCCTTGGCCATCCATGTTGCGGACCATTTACGGCGATCCGGAGCGCTACAAGGAGCAATACTGGTCGCAGATTCCCGGCATGTATTTCGCCGGCGACGGCGCGCGCATCGACTCCGACGGCTATTTTTGGCTGATGGGCCGCGTGGACGACGTGTTGAACGTGGCCGGACACCGGCTCAGCACGATGGAGATCGAGTCGGCGCTGGTGGCCAATCCGATGGTTGCCGAAGCCGCCGTGGTGGGACGTCCGGACGACGTGAAGGGTCAGGCCGTTTCCGCGTTCGTCACGCTGAAAGGCGGACAGGAGCCGAGTGAGGAAAACAAGAACCTGTTGCGCCAGTGGGTAGCCAAGGAAATCGGTCCGATCGCCAAGCCCGACGATATACGGTTCACGGAGTCGCTTCCCAAAACGCGCAGCGGGAAAATCATGCGGCGGCTTCTGCGCGAGCTGGCTACCAGCGGTGAAGTGAAGGGCGATACGACGACGTTGGAGGATTTCTCCGTGCTGGCCCGACTGGCGTCCGACGACGAATAGCTGCGAGCAATCGGTTCAGCTGGCCTTTTTTAGCCGCGCCGCCGCCGCGCCAACCTTCAATGATGCGTCCAGCAGATGCCGCGCCGCGATCGGTCCGGCCTTTTCGTTCGTAATCCAGTGCAGCGCGGAGCTGATGGCACATCCGCACTCGGAACAGTCCGGATCGCCGCCGAACACACAGGGCGCGACGCGCGTGCGCAGATCGGCCGTATAGTTCGCCGACACCCGCGCAAAGGCGCATTCCTTCGGGTTCGCAGGCGGATTCAATATGGCTCGCGCCATCCCGCCCTTGATGAGAAACTTCGGGTATTTCCTTGCCAGCCCTGGAATCGCTTCGGCCAGCCGCCGGCGATCTTCCCGGGTGAGCCGCTCCGCGCTCTGCTCGCCGCGCTGCGGCGTATACACGCTCATCCAAATGCGATGGACTTCTTCGCGAGCGCTCCAGAAATCCAGGTAGCGTTCGGCGTAGCTGAGATTTTGGACGTGCGCGCGCACCGCCGTCCAGTGAATATTCACCTTTCGCCCCGCGATATTGCGGAGTATTCTTTCGTAAGTCGCAGGCTTGCGGCGATCGTCGTGGTGCTCGGGCAATCCGTCCACCGAAATCGCAACGGTGACGCGCGGCAGCGACCTCCATTCAACCGGTATTGGAATCACGCCGCTGGTAACAACCATGGTGTAGATTCCGCGCGCGCTGAGGATCGGAAGCAATTGGCTCAGCTCGCGATGGCGCATCATGGGTTCGCCGCCCACCAGGCTCAATTGCATCGGATCGTGCCGATCCACCAGCCGCAAAACGCCTTGAACCAGAGTCTCGCCGCGCGAATCCGATAGCTGAGTCAGAGTGACTCCGCCGCCTAGATGCCGGTCGCCATAGGCATAGCAACCGGGACAACTGAGCGGGCACTCACTCGTAATCTCAATAGAAAGCAGCGGCACTTTGCCGCGCAAAATCCTACCCCATCCTGAATAAAGTCTCCACCTCGCATGTTGCTGTTGACGCGCAAGTCGGCGAGGAGGTGTACAGTAACCGTCAGATCAGGATCGCACCGGCGGCGAATGTCCGGTCCGGCTTAGCCCCCGATCGCGTACATGGGGCGCGGTGGCGCGACAAACTTGGCGCTGTTGATCTCGTGCCCGAGCCACTTCTTTTGCACGGTTTCGCGGATGGTGGCCGCGATTTCCGCATCCGGCGCGCCATGGCGCAGCAGCGCCCGGACGTCGGTCTCTTCGATGGCGAACAGGCAATAGCGCAGCTTGCCGTCGCTGGTGAGCCGAACGCGATTGCAATTGAGGCAGAACGGCCGGGTCACCGAGGCGACGAATCCGACTTTGCCAACCCCGTCGGCGTAGCGGTACTCGGTGGCCGGAGCGCGCAGATCGCGATCCGGTATTTCCACCAGCGGCGAAATCTCTCGCGATAGCGTTTCGATGATTTCGTCCGCCGAAAGGACGTTCTCGCGCGCCCACAGCCCTTGCGAATCGAGCGGCATAAACTCGATGAACCGGATCTCGATTCCCTGTTCGCGGCCATAGCGAGCAAGCGGCACGATGTCGGGTTCCACCAGGTTCTTGACGGCGACCGCGTTGATCTTGATGGGGCTAAAACCGACTCGTTGAGCTGTGGCGATGCCTTCCAGCACCTTACCAAGATCGTCACGGCGAGTAATTTTGAAGAAGCGCTCGCGGTCCAGTGTGTCCAGATGGACATTCAGACGCCGCAATCCCGCGTCGTACAAGGCTCTGGCGTGCCGCGCCAGAAGCACGCCGTTGGTGGTCAGGGCTATGTCGCGGACGCCGGGAATGGTGCACAACTTCGAGACCAGCACCGGCAGATCCTTGCGCACCAAGGGCTCGCCGCCCGTGACGCGGATCTTGGTTACGCCGAGGGAAACGGCGACGCGCACAAAACGATCGATCTCCTCGAAGGTGAGAATCTCCTCGCGAGGCGCATAGCTCACGTTCTCTTCCGGCATGCAATAAAAGCAGCGAATATTGCAGCGGTCCGTCACGCTGATCCGGAGATTGTCGTGAAGGCGGCCGAACGTGTCAATGAGAGGTTGGTTCAAGCTAGCTTACCCGCGCCGTGGCTCAACAAACATTCTCGCAGGTTTCGAGTGTATCGGCGCTAACGGCCCATATACAAACTCGGTTCGCTTTGATAAGCTCCAACCAGGTTGTTTCCTCATGTTTCGCCATTTGTTTTCCCTTCTGCCCCTGGTTGTGGCGGGCGTCTTCCCCATGGCCCGCGCCGCCAGTCTAAGCTGCAATCCTTCTGCCAGCCCGTTAATCGTCCATGGAGAAGGCATTGCGGAACGGACCAGCGACTTGGTCTTCACCTGCTCCGACGGAGCGCCCGGTGCAACTTTGACTGCCAATTTCATCTTGTTCTTAAACGTTGATATCACCAATCGGTTGGCATCTAATTCCCCGAATACCGTCACTGGTATTTCCTTCACCGCGGACAATGGCTCGGGACCGCAAGCGATCTCTGCTCCCGCCACGCTTCTTGGACCCGCGACCCTGGCATTCGACGGCGTCATGTTTACCTTATCTTCTTCGGGCTCCGTCACTCTGCAACTCGCTGGGTTGCGGGGCGCCGCCAATCAATTAGACTTCGACCCGAGTAAAACGATGCAGGCAACGATCGGCGTGAATGGCAATACCCAGTTTTCGCTTCCGACGGACCAGTTCACGCTCGGGCTGCCTTCGCACGGCCTCTACGTCGGGTACTCAGGCCAACTTGTTTGCACTCAGACCGGCTCCCCATTGCCCCCAAACGCCAACAGCTTCGCGAGCTTTCTCGCCGCCCACTCAACTTTCACCTCAACTCGCGTAACGCAAGGGTTCGCCGATTCCTTCGGCCCCAAGTCTGACTTGCAAAATCTGAACGCGGACAGCGGAACGCGCATCCTGGTCCAATACTCGGGCTTTCCGGCGGGCGCGCGGCTATTCGTTCCCACCGTGGTAGCGGGCTCCGATGCAACGCAGCCGACGGCGGGAGGCGACCTCGGCGTGCAGGCCTCCGGCGGCGAGTATACGCCGAGTTCCAACTCTTCGCTGCTGCTTTCAATCGTCCCATTTACCGATCCCAACGGCGCCGGTGGAACTCCCGCTTATCTTCCCGGCGTTCCGGGCTCAGGTGCCGTGGGCTTCGATTCCATGACCGAATTGACGCTCACCAACGGCTCGGGAATTGCGGTTTATGAGGTGGTGGACGCCAACACATCCATTCGGGAAAGCGCTCAATTCCCGACTTTTCTTGTGCTGGCTCCCTCCGGCAGCGGGACCTCGACCATCACCTCGGAAAGCGTGTCGCTCGGTCCGATTTCTACTGTCCAGACGTCCACCGCCAAGGACCCCATTCCGCGCTTCCAGCAAATCACGCCGCCGGCGGATTGCACCATCGTGGGGGATTGCGGCGCCAACTACTTTCCGGCGCTGGCGGTGCCCGAGACGTCGCTGAACTATACGGCGCAGGCCGGCGGCCTGACGACAACCAATTATGTGCAAGTCCAGAATTCCGGCGGCGGCCTCATGGCGTGGACTGCTTCGGTGAATTACACGAACGGCAGTGGCTGGTTGTCCGTGTCGCCGACGCAGGGCGAGAACAATGCAGGCATTCGCATCGACGCGATTCCCGGAACTCTCGCGCCGGGTACTTACAAGGCTACCCTGACCGTGGATGCGGGGCCATTAGCGGGAACCCGCACTGTCGCGATCACGTTTGTGATTACCGCGGCCCCTATTCAGCCTCCATCGATTGCAAGCGCCGTGAACGCCGCGACATTCGCCGCCGTTCCCTTAGTTCCTGGCTCCCTCGCCACACTGATGGGCTCACAGTTCGCGGGCAAGAACGTATCGGTGGCCTTCGATGGCACGCCCGCTCAAGTGCTCTTCAGCAACGCCACGCAGATTAACCTGCTCGTTCCGGCGAGCCTGGGCATCTCAACGCCCGGTACCCTCAAGATATCGGCGCAAGTAGTGGTAACTGTGGACGGCACGGCGAGCGCCCCGTTTACTGTGAATCTCGCGCCTTTTGCGCCGGGGATTTTCACGCCGGGCGTCCTCAACGAAGACTACAGCGTGAACAGCTCGAAACAGCCCGCCGCGCGCGGCAGCGTGATCCAAATCTACGCCACGGGCCTCTCCGGCACTGGCGTCATCACGGGGAAGATCGGTTCCGAGGTTGTGACGCAACCCTACTATGGCGGGCCGGCTCCGGGCATTCCCGGACTGCAGCAGGTGGATCTGATTCTGCCGGCTGTCCTGACCGGCGATACGGTGAACGTTTCCGTGTGCGGCGGTTTGACGACGGCGCAACTCATCTGCAGCCCCAGTGTTGCTGTCGCCATTTCGCAGTAGAAGATGAATCGGCTGTAACGTTATAGATTTTTCACTCATCGTAAACCTGCCAAGTCATCCCTCGTCCAAATGGGCGTAGAGCGCATAGCGCGGGCGCGCTCTCACACCAAAGAAACAATCGCGGCCCGCCGATTTTACGCGATGTTTCATTTCGAGGAGGACGTGATGGATTTGAAATCGACAGCTCTTGCGGGGATTCTTTTGGCGTCGTCGCTGTTGGCGGCTTGCGGCCCTACCTATGTCGCATATCGCGCACCTGCTCCGCCGCCACCCGCTCCCTATGTTGCCGGCACGGTTGGTTACGCGCCCGGGCCCCGATATGTCTGGATAGGTGGCTTCTGGAACCTGAACGGAGGTCGCTGGGCATGGGTGAATGGCCGATGGGCCGTGCCGCCGCGTCCGGGTGCGGTCTGGGTGGCCGATCGTTGGGTACGTTATGGTGGCGGCTGGCGCTACTATCGCGGCTACTGGCGATAGCGTCGCACGCCCTACAATAGTTAATGAATGACTGAGCCTGCGTATGACGCCATCCTAGTACTTTCTTTCGGAGGACCGGAAAAGCCGGACGACGTCGTTCCATTTCTAGAAAATGTTCTGCGCGGGCGCAACGTGCCTCGCGAACGGATGCTGGCCGTCGCGGAGCACTACTATCACTTCGGCGGGAAAAGCCCGATTAACGATCAAAACCGTGCGTTGATCGCCGGGCTGCAGCGGGAACTCGGCGAACACGGCCTGCAACTTCCCATCTATTGGGGCAATCGCAACTGGTATCCTTTGCTCGCCGACACGTTGCGTCAGATGCGAGCGGACGGCGTCCGGAAGGCGCTCGCGTTTGTAACTTCGATCTTCAGCTCGTACTCGGGTTGCCGCCAGTATTTGGAGGATGTCGAGCGGGCGCGGGCGGAGGTAGAAGGCGCGCCGCATATCGAGAAGCTGCGCAAGTTCTACAATCATCCGCTATTTATTGAGGCGCAGGCCGACGAGGTTCGCGATGCACTCGGCGGCGGCACGCTCGGCCGTGATGCGCTTGGTAGCCGGGCAGCCCAGATCGTTTTCACCGCGCACAGCGTCCCCATCGCGATGGCCGAGACGAGCGATTATCAAAAGCAGCTTCAAGAATCGTGCCGGCTGGTCGCGGAGCGCCTGGGATTTAGCGATTGGCGCCTGGTTTTCCAAAGCCGCAGCGGGCCACCAGGCCAGCCGTGGCTCGAACCCGATATTGCCGAGGTCGTGCGCCAGATGGATCGCGGCGCCGACGTAGTGGTGGTGCCGATCGGTTTCGTCTCCGATCATATCGAAGTGATCTACGATCTCGATACAGAAGCGCAAGCGATCGCCCTTGAGCGCGGCGTGAACCTGGTGCGCGCCGCAACAGTCGGTGTGCATCCCAAGTTTCTGCAGATGATACGCGAGCTGATCGAGGAACGCTTTGGTTTGTGCCAGCCGCGCGCCATCGGGCAGTACCCGCCGAGTCACGACGTCTGCCCCGCCGCCTGTTGCCCCTCGCCCGCTCGCCGGACAAGTTCCGCCTTGAGCGATTCTTCTCCTCGCTCCATTGCCCAGTGATGATTCGCGCTGAACACCGGTTTGAATAAGAACGATAGATATCGCAGCAGTGGCTTCTCCGCGCGAATCCGCCAATCGTAGGTGATGTTCACGAAGGGCCCGTCTTGTTCAAACGTCCATGTGCCTCGGCGCTGGAAATCGCCCCAGGCTTCGATCGAAAAATCCGTGCGGACGGTGTGATTCACGCACGCGGAACATCGTTTTATAGCTTCGCGCTAACGCTCATTGAGTTTCTGATAAACCTCGCGCTTAGAGAGGCCCCGCTCGCGAGCCACGGTCTTCATGGCCTCCATGCGCGGCACGCCAGCTTCCATCAGCTTATCGAACGCCATTTCGATCGGCAGGGCGTCCGCGGCCGGAGTATCGCCCTTGGCGATCATTAGCGTGATCTCGCCCTTCATGGGCGGGCGTTTCGCCAGCGCGTCCCGCAGTTCCGCAGCCTCTCCCGCTAGGAATTCTTCGTGGATCTTGGTTAACTCGCGCCCCAGCGTTACCCGCCGCGGCCCCAGCACTTCCGCGATATCGGCCAAGGCTTCCAGGATCCGGTGCGGAGCTTCATAAAAAACCAACGTCGCCGGATAGGCCTTCATTTCCTCCAACGTTTTCCTGCGCTGCGTTTTTTTGGCCGGCAGAAAGCCGCCGAAAAAGAATGAGTCCGTCGGTAACCCGGATGCGCTGAGCGCGCTGAGGAGCGCCGACGCCCCGGGTATGGGAGACACCGTGACGCCATGCTCGCGGGCCAGCGCGACCAATCGAAAACCAGGATCGGCGATCAACGGCGTCCCCGCGTCGGAGACCAGGGCAATGTTCTTACCCGCTTCCAGGTCCCGCAGCAACTCCTCGGCGCGAGCTCGCTCGTTATGTTCGTAGTAGCTCACCAGCGGCTTCGAAATGCCGTGCCGGTCAAGCAGTTTGCGCGTTTGGCGCGTGTCCTCGCACGCGATCCGATCCACTTCCCGAAGAATCCGCAAGGCGCGCAGGGTGATGTCTTCCAGGTTGCCGATCGGGGTCGCCACGACATAGAGAGTTCCACTCACACGATTAGTATCGCGCCCGGCGCGTCAGCAAGCCGGGGTGTACTCCCGATCGTCCCTGTTCCTTAAGACCAGTTTCTCGTTCCCCGCACCTACCTCCGCGCGAACAATTGCGCCCGGATTGATCTCGCCGCCCGTTAACATCGCTGCCAGCGGCTGAATCAACTGACGATGCAAGGTGCGCTTCAGCTCGCGCGCGCCATACTCCTGGCTGGTCCCCTTCTCGAGCAAAAATTTACGGGATCGCGCGGGCACGTCGATGTGGAACGCCCGCTCGCCCAGTCGCCGCTGAAGATGCTCCTGAAAGTCTTCAATTTGCTGATCCAGGATGGCTTTTAGCGCCAAGCCGTCCAGCGGCTGATACGTCACCAACGAATCGATCCGGTTGATAAACTCGGGCGAAAAGTTCTTACGGATCGCTCTTTCTCCAATACGCTCCAGTTTGCCGGCGCAGGCGGCGCTGTTTCTGGGCAGAATCGATTCAAATCCGAACCCCGGATGCAACTCGCGGCTCATATCGCGCGCGCCCAGGTTGCTCGTCAAGAAAATGATGGTCTTCTCGAAATTCACCAGCGTGCTATCCCCCAAACGCAGCGTGCCCTTGTCCAATACCCCCAACAGTAACCGCACCAAGGACGGCGCGGCCTTTTCGATTTCATCGAACAGCACGATCGAAAGATCGCAGGATTCGCTCGCCGCGCCGCTTAGTTTTTGCTGCGTGAGCAAGGGCTGCGTTTCCCGATGCCCGAGATATCCCGGAGGCGCTCCCAACAATTTCGCCACTTCGTGTTCCATCTGGTATTCGCCGCAATCCACTTTCAGCAGCTTTTTCGGACTGCCGTGCAGGACCTCCGCCAGCGCTTCCACGGTCTTGGTCTTTCCGGTCCCCGTCGGTCCCAGCAGCAGGAAGATACCGGCCGGACGCCCCTCCGGAGTTAGCCTGGCCCGGTACATTTCAACGTAAGGAACAATCGCGGTAATCGCAGCAGGCTGGCCGACGAGTCTTCGCGAGAGTGCCATTGCAATGTCGCTCGACCAATCCCTATCGACCGGCGCAACTGAGGGAGTCGAAGTGTAACGCATATTAACAATCAATCCTCACCCGATTATGGGCCTGAAATTTCCTAGAGATACGGATGCCCCACACCCCGCTAAGGTATTCCTGAGCATTCAGATATTAAGAATTTGTCTTCAGGAATGAATGAATTAGCGTTGAAATGCGTGCGCTGGCGTGCCCATCTCCGTAAGGATTGTGAACGCGTGACATTTGGTGATATGCCCCACTGTTCCCCAATAAAACCGACGCCTCCTGGACGATGCGGTCTTCGTCGGTGCCGACCAGTTTCACGGTACCCGCCGTTACCGCTTCGGGCCGCTCGGTCTTCTCGCGCAGCACCAGGATCGGCTTGCCGAGCGAGGGCCCTTCTTCCTGAATCCCGCCCGAGTCCGTGATCAGCAGGTAGGCCCGGCGCATCAGGTCGACAAACGGCACGTAGCTCTGTGGTTCGATCAGCCGAACGTTGGCGTGTCCCGCCAGGTAACGCTGCACAGGATCCTGCACGTTGGGGTTGGGATGCACCGGATAGACCAGCTGCACATCCTCTCGATCGGCGATCTTGGCCAGCGCCCGGCAAATGCGCGTGAATCCCTCGCCAAAGCTCTCCCTGCGGTGCGCTGTGACGACGATGAGTTTCTTGGACGAATCCAGCCCAGGCCAGTCGCGCCCGCGCAGCGTACCTCGCTCCAAGCCATCTCGAACATACAGCACGGCATCGATGCCGGTGTTGCCCGTCACGCTAATGGAACCTGCCGGAACCCCTTCGGCGCGGAGATTCTCGGCGGCCTTCTCGGTGGCCGCGAAATGCAATGCGGTCAGGCGTGTTGCGAGCACCCGGTTCATCTCCTCGGGAAACGGCTGACTGAGATCGTGAGTGCGCAGGCCGGCCTCCACGTGAGCCACTGGAACTCGCGAATAAAACGCCGCCAAGGCGCCGCATAAAGTGGTGGTAGTGTCGCCCTGCACGATCGCCATGTCCGGTTTCGCGTCGCGGAGAACCGGCTCCAACCCCGCCAGAATCCGCGATGTCGACTGGAACAGCGTTTGACCCGGCAGCATCAGATCCAGATCATAATCCGGGATGACCTGAAAGGCCTCCAGAACCTGATCCAGCATCTCGCGATGCTGCGCGGTGACGCACACCTTCACGTCGAACCGGCTGCTGTGTTCGCGCAAACCGCGAATCACCGGGCAGAGCTTAATCGCCTCCGGCCGGGTGCCGAAGATCAGCAGGATTTTATGCATCACTACTTGATGAAGCCGGCCTTGATCGAAGCCGGAGCTGGCCCCGGTCGCGTTCTCGGTGAGCGCAGTAGGGGCGGGGAATGGTGAAGCTGTCTACTTGTGCCTGTATGTAATTCGTCCCTTGGTTAAATCGTAGGGGGAAAGCTCCAGGGTGACACGATCGCCGGCCAACACGCGGATGCGGTTCCGACGCAACTTGCCTGCCAGGTGAGCTAGTACCGTGCGGTCCTGGTCCAATAAAACACTAAACTGCCCGCTCGGAAATTTTTCTACGACGGTTCCGGTAACTTCTATGCTGTCTTCCTTACTCATCGTCCTCCTTGATCTGGATTTTCTGCCATAGGTATCTTAGCAAACGGGCCCACGGGGCGGGATCGCAATATCGGGAGCAAGAGTAGAACCGCGATCACGGCAAATACCGACGACGCCTCCCACGCCAGATGTGTCAACGCCCTCCTGGTATTAAAACGATCGAAAATCGCGATCGTTACACTCTGCGGCAGCACGCGCGATCCAAACGACAAGGCCACCAGGATCACCAGGAATGCCGTTCGCATGATGTTCTTCACTGCCGCGGCGGAGAATCGGCGTGTTAGAACCGCGCCCAGCATCGCGATGGCAACCGATGCGCTCAAGCTGAATACCAGGACGGCCACGATAAATCCCAAGGGAGGCGCGATCAACCCTCCGCGCCGGCTCATGATGTTCAGCGTCACGATGGCGGTGCCGAGAATCAGAACGGTGATCCCCCAGCCCCACGCCACGATGATCGCGATTCTTGCGAGAATCCCGAACGCCGTCGCGCCTTTTCCATGGGTTGCCGCCAGCTCCGCGCTCGCCGGTGCTACGAATAGCAGCGCCAAACATGCGTACGCCGCTATGATGCGTGGATCCAGGATTCCGAAGCCTTTGTAGATAGGCACCAGAATGCCGAAAGCGATCACGACGATGAGGACTACGATCGCTTGGCGGGCCATGAGACTAACGCGACGAATCTACTGAGCCGCGCACGCTTCTGAGTAACAGCCCGCAAAACGGAGCGCGGCGGCATCGTTACTCGACCGCAATGAGGGTGCCGCCACGCCCTTTGCGGGCTCGTAAGCGGTGTTTTTGGATCTCGGCCACGGTCATCCTACCGACTCGGCGTCTCCTCCGAGTTGCCGATCAGATGCTGCGCGTCCTGCTGGTTCTCCTGGCAGATGTACTCCAGCAGCTCTTCATGCGGCCGAAGCGTAGCTGTGAAGGTCACAGTAAAGGGCTTGGAGTAAGCGCCCGGATCGTTGATCGTGACCTTGTTTTCCAAAGTCCCCATGTCCTTGCGCGTGTAGCGCTCGATGGTGTGCAGTTGCTCGGTATGCGGATGGCCCTGGAAATCGAACCAGAATTTATCATTGAACCCGATCGTGTCCACTACGAGTGTGTCGCGGTCCCAGCTTCCGATCGAGTGGCCGTACCAGGTGGGGTCGGGATCCACCGGATGCTTCGCATTCATGAAAATCTGCCGGTAGCTGTGGATATTGCCCTCGAAGAGGAAGAAAACGTGCGTCGGAGTCTGCACGATCCTCCACGGAAACGGCGCGATGCGCGGAATCCCAGCCGGCAGACAATTTGCCTCTGGATCGTCCTTGGATTGCCGCTTATCCATGAGCGCTTTCGCTGCAGGCAGCAGTGGAATGGTTTCGCCTGCAGCCAAACCCTGGGCGAGATCTCGCACCGGGCCTCCGCCGCTCCAGACTCCGGACAGATCGGGATGACCATCCGCGAGGCGAGGTGTTGGACCATGCGGCGTAACGTCGCGCGGGCGGAGACCTATCGTATCGGGATTCGCGCCACCACCCGCAGGAGACGTCGCTTCTTCCACGCTCAAACCCGAGGATTTCGCGGGTGGCTTAGGGGCCGGTGCTGGAGCCTGCGCGGTTGCTCCCACGCTCAAGAGCAACGCCATCGCCAGCAACTGAGGACCTCTCAGATTAGATTTCATTCTAGTTCTCCATCCTCGACCGGTACCGGGTTACTGGGTTGGAGCTGCATCGCTCGATCCCGCAAACACTTTCTTCCCATCGGCCAGCGTGACCGTCCTGGCATTGGCCATCTGCGATCCGTCCTTGGCTTGGGCGCCTTCCACGATTATCTGGTCGCCCACGTTCAGGGTGTGTCTGGTCCATCCATTCCGAACCAGCACGTTTGGACTGGCGAGTTCCAAGTTCCAGGTTGTGACGGCGCCGCTGTCGTCTTTAACATCTATATAAAAACGAGCGTGCGGATTGGTCCACTCCACCTTGGAGACCGTGCCTTTCAGCGTCACCGGTTTCTTTACGTCGTACTCGGCGGCGAATGAGTGATGCGCCAGCGCGCCAGCCGGCGCCAACAACGCAAGCCCCGCAATTAAGGAAGCGAATGCAGCTTTCATCCGATTCTTCTCCTTGGTAGATTCTGTCACATATGGTTCTCCAATGGATAATAAGGTAGCCAGCGTGCGACGGCTTATTTCATCTGGTTCACCCTTCGAGCGGGACATCGGGTATTCGCGTGCAGTCGCGGATGGCGATTGGATATTCGTATCGGGTACCACCGGGTTTGACTACGAAACGATGACTATTTCCGACAACGTCGTCGAGCAAGCGGAGCGATGCTTGCTGAATATCGAAAAGGCCTTAGCGGAAGCCGGGAGCCGAATGGCTGACATCGTGAGGGTTCGCTACATCCTTCCCAGAGTTGAAGATTTCGAGCCGTGCTGGCCCGTGCTGCGCCGCTGCTTCGGCGAAGTCCGGCCCGCGGCGACCATGATCGCGGCCGGCCTTTCCGATCCCCGCATGAAGATCGAGATCGAAGTGACCGCGCGTAAAGGCGGCAGCGTCACGACTGACGCCTAGGAGATGCGCTTCACTTCGCAAGCAGCGGATGCTTCGCTTCTGTCAGCGCCTGCACAGCGAGATCGCGGAAAACTGTTGGGCGAACGATCGCTTACGCCATGTTTCGCATCCCTTAAGCCAGACCATTCCTCGCTCAGCCAACTGGTCTGTCATAGTCCGCGTGGCTGCCGATCCAGAACCATAGCACACCGTCGGTCATGTCCACGCCCAACGCGCGATATTGAATTCCCACGCGCGCCGACCAAAACCTATCCACCTTCTTGAAATGAAGCGACGGATGTCGAGGATCAGTCTTCAGAAGAGCGAATGCTTTGTCCGCCAGCGACTGCACTTTATCCAGCTTGCTATTATGAACATCCGACTCAAACTGTCGGTCCCAGACGTCGGCATCAAATTGGATGAACCATTCCCGGAACGCTGTCAACTCCTGGGCGGTGAGTTGCTTGATTTGCCCTTCGAGGTTTTCGACTCTGGTCATGAGTGACGTGCTTCCAGAGTACCTCAAGGCTCACGAGCCGAGCCGGCCGACGAGAGCACTTCAAGCCGCCGAAATCTGTGGGGATTATTTCTGGAACGCTTCTGCGAACCAGTAAATACCGCGCGGCCCAATTAGTTCGCCGATCTTGCGCCACGTTTTAATTGTCGTGCAAAATGGCCGGCGATCCATATACCCGATCGAGGTCGAGCTCTTAACTCCATTACCCTGGTAATATAAGTGTATGCCCATCGCACGATCCAAAGTGACTGCACAAGGCCAGATTTCTGTCCCCAAGGACGTGCGCCGGAAACTCGGCGTTGGCCCGGGCTCGATTTTGGAATGGGAGGAGGAAGGCGACAAAGTCGTCGTTCGCCGTGCCGGCCGATTCACCTCCGAGGACATTCACAGAGCGATCTTCAAGGGGCGCAAACCGAAAAAGATTACCGTCGAGGAAATGAAAGAAAGCATCGCGCAATACATTCGCGATCGATATGCGCGCGGTCGATACTAACGTCGTAGTTCGCGTTATCGTACGAGATAATCTTACGCAAACGGCCTCCGCCGAAAGTTTTCTCCAAGGCGGCGCATGGATTTCAATTCTTGCTTTGGCCGAAACGGTCTGGGTGCTCACCACCCATTACGGTTTTAGCGCGAGCGATTTGTCAAACGCGATTGAGATGCTGCTGGATCACCGCGATTTCGTGCTCGAAGACGCGGGAGTAGTAGCGGCAGCGCTGGATCTATTCCGCGCCAGGCCATCGCTTGGATTTACCGATTGCTTGATGCTCAGCCTTGCCCGCAAAGCTGGCCATCTCCCGCTTGGCACGTTCGACCGGAACCTCGCGAAAGTCCCTGGCGTACAAAAACTGTAGCCGGGGCGCCCGTCCTAGTTCGCCGACCCCGCCTTGCCCCACAACTTTTGTGATGCAATCTTCGCCCCGTCGGCCAGCGATTTCAGCTTCAGCCACGCGATGTCCGGAAACACCGCTCCGAACCCGGCAAATGTGCCGAACCCGCAATCGGTGCCGGCCATCACTCGGTTGCGCCCCAGGATCTCGGCGTAACGGACTATTCGCTGCGCCACCAGTTCGGGATGCTCCACGTAGTTGTTACTCGAAGCGATCATGCCCGGCACCAGCACTTTATCTTGCGGCAGCTGGATCGTTTTCCAAAGTTCCCACTCGTGCTCGTGACGCGGATTCGCGCCCTCAATCAGCAGCGCTCCGGGCTTGGCTTTCAGGACCACCGGCAGCACCTTGAAGCCGGGAATGTCGCGCGTGTGCGGACCGTCGTAGTTGCCCCAGCAAACATGCATGCGCGTGCGATCCGCGGGAACGTTCGCCAGCGCGTGATTCAACGCCGCGACCTGCAACTCGGCGTTGCGCAGAAACTCGTCGTCGTCCACGCCGCGAAACTTGATGTGCCGGCCCATAGCCAGATCCGGGCAATCCACCGAAAGGAGCAATCCCGAATTCACGATGGTCTCGTACTCGGTTCGCATCGCCTCCGCCAGTGCTTCCAGGTACGCTTCATGCGATGGATAATATTCGTTGGGCTGGAACACCGCGATGGTTCCCGGCGAAACTGCGTTCATGAATGCGCCGGTGACCTTAACTTTCGACAACGCGTCCTGGAAGCGCGCGATGTCTGCTTGGAGCGGCTCCAGAGTTTTCACTTTGATCGGCCCTTTGCAGATGGGCCGCAGATACTTGGGCGTCGCACCCGCGGCGGCGATCTTGTCGCGAAATTCGGGAAAATCATCCTGATCCTGCGGTGTGGCGCGGGGGACAATGCCCGGTTCAAATCCCGTCAACCGATGGCGGATATAAGTCGCATAGCTTATCTTGCCCATCTCGCCATCGCTCACGATATCCAGGCCCGCCTGGGCCTGTTTCTGGACAGCATCGGCAACGGCGCTGCGTATCGTCGCATCGAACTTCTCGCCATCGACAGCTTCGCCCCGATCTTGGGCGAACAAGAGATCGACCACTGCCTGCGGCCGTGGCAGGCTACCGACGTGGGTCGTGAGAATGCGGTCGGTACTCTTCATCTTTGTGTTTTTCTCCCTGGTAAGCTCGCTGCATACAGCGAATCCCGTACGAGCATATCACGTTGCATGCAAGCCCCCTTGCGAGAAACGTACCTACAGCCGCTCGCGCTTCCAGTTGGCGAGAAACGACTCGGAAGCAAGCTCTTCGAGCGCCGCCGCTTCTTCATATTTCCACTCCTGCAACCGTCGATCCTTCAGCTCTTCCAGCAGCCGGACCCTCCGTTTGGCTTCGCTGTACTTTTTCCGTTGTTTGGCCAGTTCGCGGCCGCACCGCAGGAGCTGTTGCGCCAGGCTTTCGGCGTTCCGGCGCAGCCGCAGGCCGCACGCGGTCAGCGTTCGAAGGTCGTTGCCACAGAGGCCGGGCATGGTGCTCAAGGAGGAAATCAAATTCGTCCGCTCGGCGCTCAGCTCCGCCAGCAGCGTCTGCAAGTGGAGTTGCTCCTGCACCAACGCCTTTAGCTTGGCCTCCTCGCCGGTCAGTTCGACACTGCGCCAGCGAAGGACTTTTTCGAGCGAGAATTGAAAACGCGCCATAGCCCGCGCCTATCCCAGCGCCATCGCCAGCTTCGTCAAACGGACCAGCGTCTCCGGCAAATGGCAAAAGGTGTGCGCATCCTGCCTCAGGAAGTCCAGAATCTCGGGACGGCAGCGGATCGCGGCGTCCAGCTTGGGATTGGTCCCGGCCACATACGCGCCCAGTTGGATCAGATCTTGCGAATCGTGATACAGCGCCAGCGCTTCGCGCAGCTTCTGCAAATGACCGCGCTGCTCTTCGGACGCGATTTTCGAAGTCAGCCGGCTGATCGATTGCCGGATGTCGATCGCTGGATAGTGCCCGGCCACCGCCAGCTCGCGCGAGAGAATGAAATGCCCGTCCAGGATGCCGCGCACCGCGTCGCAGATTGGTTCGTTGAAATCGTCGCCTTCCACCAACACGGTGAAGAAGCCGGTGATGGAGCCTTTCTTGAAGTGCCCCGAGCGCTCGAAGATCTTGGGCAGCAGCGCGAATACCGACGGCGTGTAACCTTTTTGGCTGGGCGGCTCGCCGGCCGCGAGCCCGATTTCGCGCTGCGCCATCGCCAGGCGAGTTACCGAATCCACGACCAGCAAGACATTTTTGCCTTGATCGCGAAAATACTCCGCAACCGCCAGCGCCACGAAGCAGGCGCGAATGCGTAAAGGCGCCGGCCGGTCCGATGTGGCCACCACAACCACTGAGCGTTTGCGCCCTTCCGGTCCCAATTCATTTTCCAGGAACGCGCGAACTTCGCGATTGCGTTCACCCACCAGCGCAATCACGCTCACGTCGGCGTTGTTGTGCCGCGACATCGCCCCCAGCAAGGTGCTCTTACCCACCCCGCTACCTCCGAAGATCCCCACTCGCTGTCCTTTGCCGCAAGGCAGCAGACCATCGATAGCGCGAATACCGGTGACCAGCGGCTCGACGATGTGTTCCCGATCCAGCGGTTGGGGAGGCGCGGCGTACAAAGGATATGCGGTCGCCGCGCGCAACGGCGGACCGTCGTCCATGGGCCGGCCGAATCCATCCAGCACGCGGCCCAGCAGTCCCGGTCCGACGCGCAGCAAAGCATCGTCGCGGCGGGCGATTACGCGATTGCCGGGCTGCAAGCCATCCGTCTCTTCCAGCGGCATCGACAACACGCGATCGTTTCGAAAACCGATGACCTGCGATCGAATGGAGCGGCCGGAAGCCGTGCGTACTTCCACGAAATCGCCCGTCGAGACCACCGGACCGCGCGATGCAATGAGCAGCCCGACCATCTCCGTCACTTCGCCGATCCAAGGCAGCACTTCCATGCCGGGGACTTGCGGGACCAATTCGCGGATCGAAGTATTCATTGTGGTGTGGGCACCCGTGCCTGCGAACCTATCGCTCCAGCTTGTCGATGAGCCCGCGCTCAATCTCGCGTAACTGCGTTTCCACGGACGCATCCAAAATACCTTGGGATGTTTCGAAGAAAACTTCCGCCGGCTTGAGGCTCGGATCGGACATGACGACCAGGTTCTTCGGCGCGCCGGCCTGTTCCAGCAGTTTGCGAACCAGCGGTTCCAATGTCGGATGCATGCGCACGCGGTTGACCTCGCGCGACTGTAACTTCGAAAGTGCAGCCCGGATCAAGCCACCCAGCGCGTCGGGATCCACGGCCACCTCGCGATGAATCACGCGCGCGGCAATCGAGACCGCCAAATGCACCAGGTCCTGGATGGTTTCCTCTCGAATGTTTTCGCGCAGCCGGGCCAGCGAGCCGAGTGTCTCCGCGAGCCCTTGCTGGGCGGGACGAAAATCTTCTTCCGATTGCTGGCGTCCGGTTGCCAAGCCTTCCGCGTAAGCCTCACGCCGCGCGTGATCCAGTTTGCGGGCGGCTTCGCGCTCCGCATCTTGACGGCTGTTTCGCCGGGGATCGGTCGCCGAAGCAACCATGCGCCACAACATGGGCGTGGCGGCTTGAGGTTGATCGCCGGCGACAATTTCGCCCCCCAGAATCTTAGACGACATATTCGGAGCTGCCTCCTCCTTTCAGGCTCAGCGTGCCTTCGCTCTCCAGTTCCCTCACCACCGCCAGGATCTGCTGTTGCGCCGCCTCCACGTCGCGGATGCGCACTGGCCCGGCGGCCTCCATGTCTTCGCGCAGCATCTCGGCGCCGCGTTGCGACATGCATTGCAGAAATTGATTCTTTAACTGATCGCTGGTGCCCTTCAGCGCCACCACCAGGAGTTTGCGGTCGATCTTGCCAACCACTTCCTTCATCGCCATGGTGTCGATCATCAGCAGGTCGTCAAAGGTGAACATGTAATGGCGAATCGCATCCACCAGCGGCTGCTCGTCCTCCAGGCTGTTCAGGATCTCGTCGCTGATGGCGCTTTCCATGCGGTTCAGGATTTCCGCCACCGAGCGCGGGCCCCCGTGCAATTCCATCTTCAGCTCGCCCAGGGTCTTCAGTTTTTCGCTGATGACGATCGAGATACGCGCCACCACGTCGGGCGAGACGCGGTCCAACTGGGCAATGCGCAGCGTTACGTCGGTGCGAAGCGGCATCGGGAGAGCGCCCAGCAGCGAGGCGGCTTGCGCGGCGGAAAGATGCGAAAGAATGAGTGCGATGGTTTGCGGATGCTCGCTCTCGATGAAGCGGCTCAACTGATTTGGATCGGCCTTTTGCAGCGACTCGAAGTTTTTGTTGAAGCGCGCTCCGATTCGCGGAAGGTGGTCTGCGATGCGCTTGGCGCCCTCGGGTCCAAAAGCGTTCGACAGCACGCGCTTGGCGTAATCGAAGCCGCCGCGGCCGCCGTTTTGTCCCGCCAACTGGCAAAACTCTTCCAGCACCGATTCCGTTTGGGCCGGCGTCACTTTGTCCAGCCGCGCGATGGCTTTGCTGACCGTTTTGGCCTCTTCGTCGTTGAGTTGCTTCATGACTTCGCCGCTGATCCTATCTCCCAGAGCAACCAGAAGTATGGCGGCCTTTTGCGGACCAATGATCTTTGTCGAAGTGCTTTCGGTTCCAAACATAGCGGCTTATGAACTCGCTTCCACTTAATTTGTTTCCTCTTCAGCCAGCCAACCCCGCAGAATATTGGCCCAAGCTTCCGGATTGTTGCGGCTGTTTTCCTGAAGCTGCGTGAGCAGTTGTTCGGTTCGAGAAGGCAGCAGCGCGGGAAAGCGGGAAGGCTCGCCGAGCGTGGTTGCCGTTCCGGGTGGCGCTCCCGTTTTGCCGGGCGGCAAGCCGGCGTAAGTGTCCACGGCCGGCAAAGCCTCGTGGGTTTCTACGCTCACGCGGCGATTGCCGCGCGTCATGCGTACCATGGCGAACACCACCAGGCCGATCACCAGTACCGCGCCTCCCACCGATCCCCACAGCAGAGCCGGATTCTTCTTTAGCGTTTCGATGGAGAAAAGTTCGTCCGGTTTCTTCTGAGGGACGGGCGCTGGGAGCGACCCGGGATCGAGGTTCATGCTATTGTCGAACGGCAGCGCCTCAACAGTGAGCTGATCGCCCCGCGTGGTGTCCAACCCCACCAAAGTTCCCACCAGTGTTTGAATAGCCTTCAATTTCTCGGTATCCGGAGGAATGACGACCCGGTGGGCCTGCGCCCCTTGCCCCTCCATCCGCGATCCTTGATCCACCAGCACCGCGATCGACAATCGTTTGACGGTGCCTTGCGGAATCTTCAGGTGTTTGGTGATCCGGCTGGTTTGATAGGTAATGCTCTCCGAGCGCCGCGTGGTTGATGTGGTGTTTCCGCCAGTGCGCGGAGGAGTTTGTTGAGCCGTGCTTTGGTTGCCCCCGGGCTGCCCGGGCTGCCCGGGTTGTCCCGTTTGTCCAGGCTGCTGTGCCGGCTGCGTGGCTGCGGGCGGCTGCTGTGGCGCGTTCGAAAGCGTCGATTGCTGGGGCGGCAGATTTGCCGCTGTCCCGGGCGGGCTGGAGCTGACGCGCGTGGTCCCGGTCTGATCTTCCAACTTCTGCGAGCTTGTCATCACGGATTTGGAGGGGTCGAACGTCTCTTCGCTTTGCTCGCCGCTGGTCATGTCGATGTCGGCCGACACGCCGGTACGAAATTTGTCGGCACCCAACAGCGGTTCGAGCGTGCTATTGATCTTTACCGCCAAGTCGTGTTCGAGGGCTTGCCGGTATTCGAGCACCGCCCCGGTCATTTGCGCGCCGTCCGCCAAACTTTCGCGTCTCGGCCGGCTCAGCAAATTTCCGCTCATGTCCACCACGGAAACGGACTCGGGCGCCAGACCTTCCACGGCGCTCGACACCAGATTGGTGATCGCAAGCACGTTGGGCGAGGACAGCCGCGTCCCCGGCCGCAGGCCCACCAGAACGCTGGCTTTGGCCGGCTCCCGCGCGTCGGTGAATACCGAATCCTTGGGCAACGTCACGTGGACGCGCGCCTGCTGCACCTCCGAGATCGCCATAATCGAGCGCTCCAGTTCGCCTTCCAGCGCGCGCCGATAATTCACATGCTCGGCGAAATCCGTGATGCCGAAATTCGTCTTATCGAAGATCTCGAATCCGATGCGTCCGCTTTTAGGCAGGCCCGATCCGGCCATTTGTAAGCGCAGCTCCGGGAGTTTGTCTTCCGGCGCCATGATCTCGGTTCCGCTGCTGCTGATTTTGAAGTCGACGCCCGCCTCCCGGAGCTTTTGAACGATGGCGCTGGCGTCTTCGGGCGCCAATCCGGTATAGAGGGGCTTAAGACTGCTCTCCCGCTGCCAGCGCGAAAAGCCCATCACCCCCGCCACGACCGCGATCGCTACCATGGCGATGGTCACAAGCTGACGGGCTGTGAGCGCTCCGAGAAGTTTCTTGGCTTGATCCATTTTCTTTCGCTAGAGACACCGAGGTTCCCGCCGGATTCATGCGTCAGACCTGCATCCGCATGATCTCCTGGTAGGCCGATACGGCCTTATTTCGCACTTGCAGGAACAGATTGAATTGCAGGTCCGCGCGCTGGGCCGCCAGCGCTACCGAATGCAGCTCCTCGTCGCCTCCGCTCAAGAAATTCTGGGCGGCTTGCTGGGCTTGCGTCTGGGATTGCTCAACGCGCCCGATCATTCCCTCCAGCATGGATTGAAACGCGCCCGTGCCGCCGGCCGCGCTGGTGGCACCCACCGGAGCCGTTTGCGGCAGCGTGATCATCGAAACTGGAGTAATTGGGGACATGTTGATCAAGCCTGTGATTTAGCGGAAGAGATCGAGAGATTTGTTAATCATGTCTTTCACCGCCGAGATGGCCGCGACATTCGCTTCGTAGCCGCGCGAGGCGCCCAGCAAGTCCACCATGTCTTCCGCGGGGTTGATTTTCGGGTACGCGACGTAGCCGTCTTTGTCGGCATCCGGATGCCCGGGCTGGTAGCGCATCTCCGGCCCGCTCGCGTCGACGGTGGTCTCACTCACCATCACGCCCGAAAGGTTCGGACCCAGCGCCGAGTCGAGCGCGGAAGAAAAAGATCCGAGGGAGCTGTCTTCGGCGAACACCACGTCTTTTCTGCGATAAGGGCCGCCTTCGGGCGTACGCGTGGTTTCCGAGTTGGCGAGGTTTTCCACCAACACTTCGGTGCGCGCGCGCTGCGCCGCCATCCCGGACGCACTCACCGAAAGGCTGGAAAAGAGGCTCACTAGACCTTACCTCCCTCTTGGATGGCCGTGCGGATGGTGCTGATTTCCGAATGCGCCAGCTGCGAGGCGACGCTGAAGCGCAAGGCATTCTCCGCCAGCAGGCGCGCTTCCCGGTCTACGTCCACGTTGTTGCCGTCGTTCTTGTTTTTGAGCCCGGAGACTTCGATCACGTTGGGCTTGGACCCCGACATCTGGCTTTGGAGCTCACTACTAAAATCGACGTCTTTGGTCTGGTAGCCGGGCGTGTCGGCATTGGCGATGTTGGAGGCCACCAATTTCTGGCGAGCGCTCACCAGATTCATGAACTGCTCGATACCCGCGCCGACGCTTTCCAGCATGAAGCGGATCGGGATGCAATCGGGATGCCACGGGGGCCGGTGCGATTATCAGGCAGTTATGAGCCGCGGCGTTTTGACTGGTGTTTCAAACCTGACGCCCAGCGTTGAGATCTCGACGGCGCGGTGCTCAGCCTTGTGCGTCCAGCGCGGCGGTTCGAAGGTACAGCGAGCGAACGATTTGATGGCGCTGGGCCTTTTCAACCAGAGCAAGGTGCTGGGCTGCCATGGCCTGCTGCATGAGAGTCATGTCGCGCGCCCAGGTGAGCAGTTCGAGAGACAGCATCGGAAAGGTGGAATCGGCGCGTTCCTGTGCGGACAGCGCCATCCAATGTTCGCGCAACGCTGCGGCGTATTCCACGGTCAGGCGATTCGCATTTTCGTGATCGCCGGCGAGCACCGCGGCGCGAAGCTCGCGCGCCAGATTATCCTGCGGTTGAGGCATATGGGTTGTTGCTGGTGCTGTATTGGAACAGCCCCAGTAGGAACGTGGTCTGATTCTGGAGCGTGGCGATCAGCGCGTTGGCTTGCGCCATTTGCGCCTGCAGATTGTTCTGCATTAAAGTGAGCTGCGCCTGGTCGTTGCTAATCTGTGTTTGATCGTTCTGGTTCTGGGCCTGGAGCGCTTGCGTCTCCGTGGCCACCGCGCCGCTGATCGGATCGGTGATGTTGTTCAAAGTATTGTTGGCGTATTGCAAGAACCCGCTGCTCGCGGGGTTGCCCAGAAACGTCAAGGCGTCGCTGATCTGGGTTTGGCTCAAACCCGCAATGGCCGACGAATTGAAGGTCAGCGTGCCTTGTTGCGTAAACTCCACTCCCAATTGCGCCAGCGACGTGATGGAGCCGCCCGATCCGGTATAGGTGATTACTTGTTGGAGCGCCTGCTGCATGTCGCGAACGGTACTGTCGCCAACCAGCGCGCCCCCGTTTGAGCCGATGTTTTTCTGCAATTCGGCGTAGGCCGCGTTGTAGGCGGAGACGAAAGAGGATAGCTGGCTCGAGACAGAGCCGAGGCTGGAGGAAACGGTGACGGTGGTAGTGCCGACGTTTTCCAAAGTGACGTTGAGCCCTGGCGCAATGGTGACAGTCGAAGAACTGGTCTGAATACCCACTGGCACCCCGTTCGCGCTCGGCTGGCCATCTACCGTATACGACGCATCCGTTCCAGTGTTCATGCTCGTCAACAGATTGTTGGTGCCGTCGTTCAGTTGCAGCGCTACGCCCCCCAGCGCGGTGCTTTGCAGCGAGATCTGATAGTTGGGCGACGACGGCGAGCCAAAGTTCACGACCACGGCCTGCACCGGCGCGCCACTGGCGTTGATGGCGGTGGCCAGGGCGTTCAGGTTTTGCCCGGCGGGGTGGATGGTGTAGTTGGTGGTGCCGACAGTGAGTGTAAACGAGGTGCTGGAGCTGATGCTCTGGGTGGTGGGATCGGTGACCGGAGTGGAGGAGTTGCTGATCGCGCTGGAATAAGAACCGGGGCTAAGAACTTGAACGGTGTAAGTTCCCGCCAGTGCACTGCCCGTAATGCTCGCCGAAACCACGGACTGATTGCCCACCGTCGCCTGGAGCGCGCTGGTGCCGGTTCCTGACGAGATTCCCTGGAGCGCGGTTTGCAGGCTGGTAAAAAGGCCGCTCAGTGTGCTGAGTTCGCTGGTCTTGCCGGCGACCGTCGCCTGATCGGCCTGGAGAAGCTGCATGGGGAGGGAGGCGATCTGCAACGCCCTGTTGACGGAGGCTTGCAGATCCGACGCAAAGGTACTCGATCCGGTAGTGCTGGTCTGCGGGCTAGCCAGGTTTGCCGCCAGCGAGGTAATCGAAGAGGTGCTGCTCATGGAGACTCCTCCGGCCAAATGTCGAACTGGGCCGTCATGGACTTACCATCGGCCCAGTTGGCCTTGAACATTAACGTTAGGAACTACTGCAGGAGTTTCAGGATCGCCTGCGGCATCGAGTTGGCCTGAGCCAGAGCGGCGATGGAGGACTGCTGCAGGGTCTGCGCCTTCGCCAGGTTTGAGGCTTCGGCGGCGATATTGGCGTCCTTGATGGAGGATTCCGACGCCGTCAAGTTTGTGATTTGCGAGTTCGCCAGGTTGGTGGCATAGCTGAGCAGGTTTTCACCCGCGCCGACCTTGCCCTGGACGACGCCCAAGGTGCTGATGGCGGACTGGATCGCCGTGAGCGCGGTCCCTGAGTCGGTCGAGTTGTCCACCAGAGAGGTGCTCAGACCGAGGCCGAAAGAGTCCACGCCGTTACCGCCGACGCCGCCATTACTTGTCAAATCAACGGAAACCTGGTTGTCGGTCGCAGTGTTGGCGTCGCCGCCGCCAACGAAGATCGCCAAAGCAGTGGTGTTGTACTGCGATGCGCCAATCGTGCCGGTGGTGGTTACCGTGCCGATGCCGCCCGAGGCTGTAGTGCTGGCCAGTCCGATATTGCCGGCCTGACGGGTGATTTCAGTCAATACCGATTGGAACTCGTTATTGAGAGTGGTATAGCTTCCGGCAAACGTGTTGCTCGCGCCCTCGGTGGCCAGGGTCTGCAATCGGTCCAGGAGGCCGGAAATATTGCTCAGTCCGCCGTCGATAATCTGCAGCGTGCTGCTTCCGTTGGCGACGTTGATAACGCCCTGCTGCAGTTCGGCGACTTGAGCTTGTAATGAATTAGCGACTGCGAGTCCGGCAGCGTCGTTTCCCGATTGGTTGATGCGATAGCCGGACGTCAATTGCTGAATCGTGTTGCTCATGAAATTGCTGTTCTGATCCAGTTGTTCCTGCGCGAACAGCGACGTGACGTTAGTTTGAAGTGAGATCATAAGTTATCCTCTTTCGT
>Ga0209415_10002871_pt1 | contig 32218 bp, 30 predicted proteins | sample PeaSoiSIISIP2007_FD_187696 | JGI IMG/M metagenome (GOLD analysis project Ga0209415, IMG submission 187696) | Peat soil microbial communities from Weissenstadt, Germany - SII-SIP-2007 (SPAdes) (version 2) | ecosystem: Environmental > Terrestrial > Soil > Wetlands > Peat | place: Germany... | reverse complement strand
TGGTGAGCGCGGTAGGAATCGAACCTACAACCTACTGATTAAGAGTCAGTTGCTCTGCCAATTGAGCTACGCGCCCTGCCGAGTGGTATTCCGCCCGCGCAAGCCTCCGCGTGCGGTGCCACGGATTGCAGATGATTCGCCCTGATTCTGCAGCCGGGAAGCTGCTTGCCGGAACCATTGCTTCAGGTTGATCACGAAGGCGAAATCGAGTCTAACATAGCGGCGCGTGCCCGCACCAACTGCACAGGGATCGAGATGCAGAACTATCTGAGCCGGCGAATGAAAGTCGAGGCCGATCAGGGTGCAGGCAGAGCAATCCAAAGCGATGTTGCTTTTCTTCTGTTCCGCCAAAACGGAATTCCTGCCACTGTGACTCGCCCAAATTCAGGAGCGCTGGCGAATTCCCGCCAACCGCGCTACGGCCGCGGTCACGCTTCCACTGGGGCGGCTCGGCGGCAGACTTGCCGCTTCCACGCGCGGCCGCCATTCCACGGTCCCAAGAACTGGCGCGTCCTCCAATGCAACCGCCTGCGGCAGAGCGACAAACCGGCGCTCCGCGCAGAGTGCGTCAATCAGTTTCTGTTGCCGCGAACTCAAAACTTGTAACGGCAACATTTCGAAGTGGCGGAAAATCCACAGCAAATAGATTCGCTGAGAGAATTGGGGCTTGATGTAGCGCGGTCCAACTGGCGTCAGCACACGCAACACACCCGCCGACAACTTGTCGATCCACATGGCTGGGGCACCTAAAGTTACAAAATGTCGGTTTCCTTGAACCAGAGCAATTCAAGGGCCAGCATTATGCACTATTTTCGATGCATTTGTCTCGACATTTTTGAAATTTTTATTTGCCTGACCGTTAGACCCACCCCTAGGCAGCCTGCGCCATGGCAAGAGGCTGCATCTGAAGTCCATCGGGACCGAACTCAGCCCGGGATTTCGGGCAGGATTTCGATGTTGCGGATGCTCGCCGCCACTCCAAATCCTGCGCCGGCCGACGACTTTTCCACACGGATCACATCTGCCTGGCAGCACACCCAACGCTTCTCGCCATGGGTGAGTTCGGCGGGCAAAATCAGCACCATCTCCAATTCGCTGCCCTGCTGGATTTGCGCCTGCGTGTACAGGAATATACCGCTCGCGCTGAGGTCGCGGGTGTAGCCGGCGGTTTGCGCGCTCTCTTTGGGAGAGCGGATCGTGACTGGCACCCGCGCCTGGATACGGCGTCCGGAGCGGCGCTCAGATTTCGCGTCAGGCATGGGAGAGCAGAGAGTACCATATTGAGAAAAAAAGCCAAGCCCGGCAGTACAGGCTTGACTGGTCGGCCAAATCGGCCGGAGGGTGTTTCCGATGGGTGCAGAACTCCGGAATCCCTAGAAAGTAAAGGCCAACCCGCCGCGGACGGAGCGCGCCGCCTGCACCAGGTATACGGTGCGGCCATCGCTTCCCATCAGCGGGACGTAACCTTGCGCCAGCAGATTGCGGATGTCGATCATCGCATCCATGTGGCAAGGCAGAGAACCGGTTCCCGGTATCGGTTGCTTGAGGAAAAAGCTTAGATAAGGATCCGTTTGCCCAGGCGAGGCATTGAACATATCGACCGGTGTTAGAGCCTGCCCGCTCACCCAGCCATAGGACGCGATCCAGCGCGTCTTGCTCGAAAGAACGGTGCCATTCACCTTCACGGCCACGCTATGGCGGTCGCGCGACTCCGTCCACTGGCGGGCATCTTGCAGGCTGACATCCGCTTTGCCCAGGTCGAGCACGCCGCCGTAACCGTAATCCAGCGTCGCCGTGATGTCCGAGGTCATCTTACGTTGCAAGACCAGGCGAAGGCCTCGGGCATCGAGGTTCCTGCCTCGATAAGTAAACGTGCCCGAATAAGGGTCGGGCAGCGCCTCGCCGCTGTCGTCGGTGAACTCGCCCACCCCGGTGAGCGCGGGGTCTGCCACAGTATCGGAATACACCGCAGCCTGCAGACTCGTCCCGCCCACGCGCCGGGAGAGCGCCAATTCCTGATGGTGCGCATGTTCCAACGTGGGCTCGAATCCCACGATGCTGACCCGCGGCTGGGACTCGCTCAGGTCGGCCGGGGCCGATTCAAACCCCTTTTCGATGCGGCTATCCGGCTCTGACGTGGCGTAGCTGTACGCCACCACGGTATTGGGTGAGAGGTGCAGGCTGGCCGAGCCAAAGGGGCGAAACGCGCTCACCCGGCCCATGAACTGGATGGTCTGCAGCTCGCTGCCGAACTTCAGTTCCAGAACGTCGGCCACGGTAAAGTCGTCGGAAGTGGTGAGCGCCAGCGCCTGTAGCGACTCGTTGCGCAAGCCGGCGTCGGGCGAGGGCAAGGTGCGCAGCGTCAAAGCCACCTGCGGCAGAGATCCGTTCGCCATTTTGTGGCTGTAGGAAGCTCGCAGCACCGCCGCTGAGGGCCCGTCGCCGTAGCCCACGTTGCCGCCCAGCGACACCGTTCCCGAGGAGAAGATCGACTTCTCCACCGAGAAAGCTGTGCTCATATCCTGGGGGCTGCCAAAACCGTCCGCCGCCGAGCCAGCGAGCAAAGCCAGTGTGCCGGTCACACCGTGGCTCGTCTGCTCCGCCGCCGGCACCAGAAGCACCGAACCATCGCTCAGCACACGCAGGACCGGGCGGTTGGCGGAGGAGCGTAGCACCCATTTCCAATCGTCGTCGTCCCCGGAGCTCCCCGACGGCGCAAATTGCACGGCCTCAAACAGCGTGCTCAGCGTGACGTTCACCACGACGCTGCCACCGGCGCGCAGCCCTACCCGCTGGCGCAGGGCCGGCAGAAAATATGGGGCGGAAACCTTAAGATTATAGATTCCCGGCAGCAATCCCGCGACCGAGTAGAAGCCCTTGGCGTCGGTGAATACGCGCAAGCTGTGGATGGCCGAGCCCAGAACCTCCACCATGGCGCCCATCTGCGGCGCGCCACCGGCACTGCGCACGTAGCCCGAGATCGATCCTGGTTTTCCCGCAGCCCACACGGGGAGCGCCAGGCCCAACACGATCAGCAGGCTGCCGAACTTTCGGAGCATGACCACCCTCGAGGGAGTCCAAGCCCAGCGGCTATTCGACGGCAAAGGTTGCCGTCGGATCCACTGTCTGCTTGGAGATGTTGTCATTCACCTTGATCTCTATCCGATAGATGCCGGGATTCAGGTTGGCGGCCGACAAGGTCTTTTGCAGGGTCACCTGGTCGCCCACATTGCCCATCTTGTCCGTGGAATCCACGCTGTGGACGACGGCTTTGTTCGTTGCCGCGTCGATCACATCGTACTCAAACGTGGCTGAGGCCTTGTGCGTCTTATCGTCCACGCTCAGGTTATACACCTGCATCCAGAAATTGACTTTCTGGTTGCGCTTGAAAGAGGCCGGCTTGCCGTCCGCCGGCGCCACCCGCGGCCGTACTTTGGTGGTACCGATCACGAAGCTGCCAGTTCCCACATTCTGCACCGCGACCGGCTCCATCTGGTCCGCCACAATCAGCGTCGAATTGGTCAGCCGTTCATCCCCGAAATCCGGCACCACGATCCCCCGGCTCCAGGTTCCCACGCGGTCGCCGTTGACGTCTTTGACCACAATGTCAAAGCGGTAGCGTCCCGGCCGCAAGGGCAGGGCCTTGGGATACATTTGCGAATTTTCCGCGGTCTTGGGGAGCAATTCCTCGGGAATATCCGCCTGCACCGTGTCTTCAAAGGTCTGCGCGATATGGCCGGTCAAAGTGGTGACCCGGCCAAAGATGTTGACCGTGCCCCGCTCCACGCCGTCTTTGTTCACGAACGTAATATCCCGATTCTTGATCTGAATGGCGATCGGCACCAGCACCGTGTCGCTGGTGACTTTTACAAAATCCACGCGCACGTCAAACGGCATTAGATTGACGATGACCCGGCTCTTAACCACTTCTTCGAGATCTGTGAATTTTACCTTGGGCGGTTTGTATAAGTTGGCATATTGCGCCAGGCGGTCAAAATCATGCGCCCCCTGCATCTGCATGCCCCCGGGACCGATGCCCAGGGTTTCCAGGCCCGTTTGGTTGAAACGGTCGACTTTGTTGGAGATTCCCAACTGCTCATACAGCGTCAAGCCCGCATTAGGGATTTTCGCCAGAGCGTCTTTCTCTCCGCGATCCAGAGTCAAGTGGTATTCGCCGCACATGCACGGGTCGACGAATTCGAGGTTCACGTCCTGGCCCACACCGTCAAGGTAGCGATAACGCCAGTCTTCAAAGGGATAGGTCGAAGTGTCACCGCCACCTTCGTCGATGGGCCGCTCATATTCGCCGCCCGAAGGGTGCGCGTCAATCTCATCCGGCTTCCCGTACATAATCCAGATGCGCCCCCGGTCGGTCTTCCACCCCGGCATGCCAGAGGCGAAATGTTCGTTGGCGTACGCGATGCGCTGATAGTGCTCTTCCTTGTACTCGTTTTCCGGAGTGTCCGGCGTAGGATCGCGGCGCTGCCAGAAGGCTTCGATAAAGTTGTCCCGCTCCTCGTCGTTCGACAGCTGCTTGAAGGCTTCCACTTCTTCCGGGGTAATGATGTAAACCACGTCTTCCTCGAGCCACTTCTTGTAGGTCTGGCTGACCTCGGCACGGAAGCGTTTTTCGTTCTCTTTTTTCTGCTTGTCGCTCAGCTGCCGTTTGAGTGGGTCGGCATCGGGATTTGCCGGCGTGCTGGAAGCTCCGGCCGCAGCTTGATCTGAAGAAGCGGCATTGTTTTGCTGGGCGGCGGCGAGCGTGACCGGAAGTGAAAGCGACGCAATCAGGAACGAAAGTAGGAAACGATGGCGCAAAGTTACCTGAGACCTCATGGACACTCCTAACCGGCACGCCTAGCGGGCTTCATTCTATGTCTTTCGCGACTGCAAGGCAAGATTAACCCGAAGGTAACCGAAACCGGGTCATCGCGCCTAACTTGAACCATTTAAGCGAATTGCAGGCTGTTGCCCCTAGGCGGCACCGTTTCCGGCGTGGCGGATCGGGCCTGAAATGCCTCTGTCATGTGCGATTCGCAGTCTGTGCTTTTCGTTGCCTCGCGCCAAGCTATAATTCAAGGTTCTGGGTTCGCGGTTTGCCCCGTTTCGAGCCTAGGTCCGTAGCCAACCACGCGGTATGGAACTTTTGTGCTCCATTGGGCGTATTTGCTGGTGTGCGCCTTCATCGCGCCGGGGGAAACGCGCAGTTGCCGGCGCAGTTTTCAAGAATTTCCAAGGGGAGCAATGAGCACTGGAAAGAAAGTCGCAATTGGGGCCGGTGTGGCCGTCTTGCTGGCGGCGATCATCGGATTCACCGTCCAACAGAGTCACAAGAATTTGGTCACCGTCCAGACTGGCAAAGCGCAACGGTTGGATTTAGCGGCGATCGTCAGCGCCTCCGGTGAAATCAAACCGAAGGTCTATGCGAACATCGGCGCCAACGCTTTCGGCAAGATTACGCATCTGTACGTCAAAGAGGGCGATCGGGTAAAGAAAGGCCAATTGCTGGCGCAGCTCGAGAACGTGCAGCCTTCGGCGGACCTGAACGCTAGCCAGGCCACGCTGGAGGCCGCGCAGACCGATGCAGTCGCCGCGACCGCCGCCCTGAACACTTCCCTGGCTGACCTGAACCGCGCCAAATCGGACGCCGAAAAAGCACAGCTCGACTGGACGCGCAGCCAGGCCCTCTACAAGGACGCTCTGATCGCAAAATCCGACTACGATACGCAGAAGGCGGCATGGCAAACCGCCGAGTCGGGCCTGGCTCAGGCCGAAGCCAAAGTGGCGCAGGCGCGCGCCCAGGAAGATTCCGCCAATCGCCACATCGCGCAGAATCGCGCCAACCTGCGGCACGCCGCGGACGTGCTGGATAAGACCACCAATGTGGCTCCGTTCGACGGCGTCATCACCGACATACCGGTACGCGAAGGCGAGACCGTGGTGATCGGCATTCAGAACGCGCAAGGCAGCACATTGATGACGATTGCCGACATGTCCGTCATTACCGCGGAAGTCGAGGTGGACGAGACCGACATCGTCAACGTGCAGTTAGGCCAACCGGCGCAAGTCACCATTGACGCCATGCCCAACCGCATCTTCAAGGGAGTGGTGACCGAGATCGGCGACAATGCGATTGTGCGCTCGACCGGTGTGTCCACGACGCAGCAGACCACCGCCAGCCAGGAGGCCAAAGACTTCAAGGTGGTTGTCACTTTGCAGGATCCGCCCACCGAAATTCGTCCGGGGCTCTCCGCTACAGCCAAAATCACGACCGCGTCACGCAGCCAGGCTCTGAGCATTCCCATCCAAGCGTTGACGGTCCGGAAGAAAGCGGATTTACTGGCGGCCAGCGGCGAAAAGGATTCGGTCGAAGCCGCCGCGCCGCAAAGCGACGCATCAAACAGTGGCAGTAGTGACGCGAAGGATGAGATTCAGGGGGTCTTCGTCATTCGCGACCGCAAGGCCGAATTCGTTCCCGTGGATACCGGAATTGCCGGCACCACCGACATCGAAGTGCTGAAGGGCCTGAAGGACGGCGACGAGATCATAACCGGCAGCTACAAAGTGCTGCGCACGTTGCGCCCAGGCGCCAGCGTCAAGATCGACAACTCGGCGCCGAAGAAGGAAGAAGAAGAAAGTTCGTAGGGAGGCAGTCTTCAGTCGTCAGTCGCCGGTCGTCGGGCAACGCACCAAAGCTCTCAAGCGACGACTGCAGACTGAATCGTGACCCTCCCCCGGTTCATGCGTCCAATACGAGATCGGAGCAGTTGATTGTCGCCAGAGGACTTGGAGAAAACAATGGCCACCGCAGAAGTCTTGAATCTCTCGCAACCCGTGGTGTCGGCGCCGCCTGACTCTTGCATGATCTCGACGCAAGACCTCTGGAAGACTTATGACATGGGCTCGGAGCAACAAGTCCACGCCCTGCGCGGGGTGAATCTGCGCATCGAGCGCAACGAATACGTGGCCATCATGGGGCCTTCCGGCTCGGGTAAATCCACGCTGATGAATTTGATCGGCTGTCTCGACTCGCCCAGCAAAGGCCAGTACTGGCTGAACCAGCAATTAGTCAGCGAACTGGACGACGACGAACTGGCCCGCATCCGCAACAAGGAAATCGGGTTCGTGTTCCAGACCTTCAATCTGTTGGCCCGCGCCACCGCTCTGCACAACGTGGAGCTTCCCCTGATCTACGCCGGCATGCCCGCGCATGAGCGGGAGGAGCGGGCGAAAGGTGCACTCGCGTCGGTGGGCATGGAATCGCGGATGACACACAAGCCCAACGAACTCTCCGGCGGACAACGGCAAAGAGTGGCCATCGCCCGCGCGCTGGTGAACCACCCGGCCATCATCCTGGCCGACGAACCCACCGGCAACCTGGACTCCCAGACCGGTACGGAAATCATGGCGCTGCTCGACAATCTGCAGGCCCAGGGCAATACCATTGTTCTGGTCACCCACGAAAAAGATATCGCCGAATACGCGCATCGCGTTATCCACATCAAGGACGGCATGATCGAGCGCGACGAAAGAAAAGGCAAAAAGAAGGCATAGCCACTGGTCGCCGCGCCGGGGAGTTCTGAGTCCTTCTCCGGGCCCTCCGCGATGAGCTTTGATTTCCCTAGAAAAAGGCGAATCTTAAAGGGCGGAGACCGCCGAGAATATCCGCGGAGGACGCGGAGGGGGCGCGCCAAATGGTCATGCGATCTAGCCGTTGGTGTTCGACCTTCGCAAAGCCACTCGGTGCGCAGCGCGTTTCTTCTTTTTCTTGGCGCGTCGGGCGGCCGCGAATTTGTCCACCGGGACCTCCCCTGAAGCGGCTTTCTTTTTTGGGCTTGCTGGCGCGGTTGATTCCGAAACATCTGGTATAGCGGCGTCCATTTGTTCTCCTCGGCGGATGATCTGCCTCTTGGCAGACTAACACCGATTTCCCTGGAATCGAGCATGGGGTAGTGGTCTTAATTTTCTTAGGGGTAGTTCAGGTCATTCGATTCACGAGTCTCCGCACTCCGAGAAATGACCAGCCGAGAAGCACAAACAAGGCAGCATTCAAAGTCCCCAGACCAAGCACTCGTCGCCCAAACTTCGAAAGCGGGCTGCCAAGGCTCAAGATATGCGGGCACACCGGACAGGCGTATTGAGTTTGGAGATTAAGCCCGATTAGATACGAGTAAAAGATCGCTGCGCCCAAGTAACCAAGAAATGCCAGCGCGAGGGTGAACGCCGCTTTGTTGTTGAGCCTCATGCCGCCGCCAAGGGTGATCTTCACTCAATAATCCCACCAATTCCTCCGAACTCCAAACGTGATGCGTAAGACGCGCTTCGAAGATGTGGCGGCGAGCAGCCGGTTGATGCTTGGCCAAGTATCCCTGAGAAATTCAAGACCGTCGATTGCCGAGCGTTGCAATATCCCTTGCGGAACGAAACCAACTATGCGATAACTACGTCATGCGTAGTACGCGACACGTAGTAAGGACCGCGGATCGCCCAGGAATGGAGCACTATTCCGACCCGCCGCTGCTGGTGCTGGCCAGTCTGGCCAGCGGTCCGAAGCATGGACACGCCATGATTGAGGACATTGCCAGCCTATGCGGAACCCGGCTGGGCCCGGGGACGCTGTACGGGGCGATCGCGCGCCTGGAGCAGCAGGGTTGGATTGAGCCGCTTCCGCCCGAGGATCGCCGCCGGCCTTACCGCATTACCGCGGAGGGCGCGCGTGTTCTTCGCGCCAAGCTGACCACCCTGCAACGGTTCAGCAAAACCGGGTTGGGCAGGTTGGAGGCGTTATGAATCCCGCGCTCGCCCGCCTGCTGACGCGGATTTATCCGCGCGCGTGGAGAGAGCGCTATGGCGCGGAGTTTGAGGTGCTGCTGCAAACCGGCCAGGGCGGCCTGCGCACGTCGGTGAACGTTATTTGGTCGGCGCTGGGCGAACACATCTTTCCCACTCGAGGACGAAAAATGGATCAACCTATCCGTTCCTTTGGCACCATCATCAGACGGCCAAGTGCGTTTCTTCCGGTCGCGATGTCGCTGACCGCACTGTCAATCGTTCTTGGTTATGTAGCGATTTTCGGAGCTGTCCGTCAGCCCGATGAGGGAGCCACGGCTCATCTCTGGCAGTTGCTGATGGCAGGCCAATTGCCGGTAGTCGCGTTTTTCGCGATCAAATGGCTGCCGCGCGCTCCGCGACAGACGCTGTGCGTACTGGCGCTGCAAGCGGGCGCCGCGCTCGCGTCCATGGCCCCAGTCTTCTTCTTCAATTTGTGAATGGGGAAACTCCTAAACATTTGCGCTTGATGCCCACCGAGGGCGAGACACTCTCGAGTTAGCCGGCGGGTGGCGCTACGGGCTGAAGGTTACTGGCGCAGCATTCTCATTGGCCCCAGGTTGGGATCGATCACGTCAATGTAATCGCTTTGCGCGTCCACTACCTTCATCATCCAGGGTTGCGCGCCAAAGGCCGTGTTGCCGACAAACGACAGAGCCTGGGTTTCCGGCACGTAGGTCCAGTTTCCCTCGCTGACATCCACTCCCTGGGGATTATTGAGCTGGTAAGTGCCATTGGCTCTGAGTGAGAGATACGACATCACCACGGCCTGCCCGTTTATCAGCTTCTTGACGGTCCAATCCCCGCTAGGATCGAAAGCTGGCGCCGGGGTGGGCTCGGGGTTAGCGGAGCCGTTATCCGTGGGCGCGGGTTGGGCCGGTTGATCTTGCGCGGATTGGCCGTCCACCGGCGCGGCCGGTTGGTCCGTACTCGGCGTGGAAGGCGCAGTCTGTGTTCCTGTGTCGGTGGCCGCGGAATCCGTGGACGGGGCAGCGCTTGGATGCGACTGCTGATCCTGAATCAGCGATACGATGAAGCCGAAGACGAAAAGCGCGGCCACGGTGCCGCCCAAAATCCAGCGCCAGCGCTTGCTTTTTTTCGGCCGCGCGCTTTCCTGCACCAGCGCGATCAAGCGGTCGACATCGTTGTAGTTGCCTCCCAGTACGCGAACTTGCCGGAAGCAATCGAGCGCGCCCTGGTATTTTTTCTCTTCATAGAGCTGCTGGCCTTGGTGAAAAAGTTCGACCACCCGCTCTTGCTGAACCGCCTCATTCAGTTGCGCGGCAACTTCAGGATTGGAGGGCGACAACGACAACGCCGCCCGCAACGCTTGCACCGCGCCGTGCCAGTCCTGCTGGGCCTTTGCGGCGCGGCCTTGCGCCAGCAGATTGCTCAACTCATCTTTGGGATGGCTATCTTCCTCCGGAGCCGGCTTGGACTCTCCTAACGCTTGTTCCAGCCTGCGCATCAGGCGGGCGATGTCGACGTCGAAATTGACTTCGCTGATCGAGAGCGCCTGACGCCGAGCGAGGAAGGCCAAATCCGAAGGCAATTCTTCCGCCGCTGGCATGACCGCTCCGCCCACCAGCAGCGGAATCACTAGAATATTGCGCTTGAGCGCATTGCAGATCTCCTGGCGCAGAATGTCATCGGCGTTGTCCAGGCGGCGGCGGCCGGCGGCGTCGGTGATGCCAAGCCAGCGCTTGCCGATGATCGCGACCAACACTTCGCAGCTGACGCCTTCGTGCTCCAGCGCGTCAACGAAATCCTCGCCGGGCTGAAGGCCGACCACATCGCGGAAGATACGCCCGGGAAAGCGCGCGTCCAGCCGGTCGTAGATGCGCCCGGTGTAACCTTCGGAATCATCGCGGCGATAGTTGAGAAAAACTTTTCCGCCAGGCATGGCTGTCTCCTGAAGGCGTCGCGGATCGGACGCCCGGACGGGGTGCACATTTTACCACCAACGCCCGGATGGCTTGTCCATGCCAGGTCACCAATCCAAGACCAAAAATTAACACATTCCGTTCTGGACTTGAGCGACGGTCTGCGGGAGAGTGGTTTGCAACTTTTTGGGCCGCCAGACCGCAGCCCAAACAAAGAGGAGGGGAGCCATGCGAAACCTCGGTGTGGGTATTTGTCTGCTCGTACTTTTCTCGCTCACCAACAACATCTTCGCACAAATCAAGAAATCGCCAAACCCACGCCAGCCGGTGGCGGCGGACCCGAGTTTCTTTCGCAGCTTAGGAAGCACGCCGACGCACATGGCCGCCAGTAGCAATATGTCGGCGGACGCCAGTGCGGCAACCATGCAGCAGCCACAGCGCATCGTGTCGGTGCCGACTTTCATCAGTGCGTTTCGATTCCACGGGCAGGTTTTTCCTTACACCATGATCGGGCAGGCACCGCAAGCCCACAGTACCACCGTGATTCCAACGTCGTACGTCCCTATTTCGTTTGTGTTTGACGAATTCGTCGATCAAAACGGAAACAACATCGTGATCGACGCCACTGCCATCAACAACGAGATTCTCAACTCTCCGGAGTTCCTGCCGTCGCCGTTTTCCACTGGAAACACGCAATTCACCGACGCGGTGCAGCGAGCGGAGTTTTTCCACATCATCAATCGAGACGGCGACAACGACGCCGACGATTCCTGGCACACACTTTTCGGCCGCCCTCGCATTCTGACGCCGGTGCTGGTGGAAGTGCCGGTCGGATCCTCGCAAGTGTTTGTGCTGCCGGATGGCACGTTTTTCGCGTTGATCGATATCAATTTCATCAACTCGCAGCTATTCACTCTTCTGCAAACGGAGAACGTGGATATCCATGAGTTGTCGATCATGCTTACCCGCAACGCCGTCTACGGCGACTTCAAGAACGGCCAGCCTCTCGATTGCTGCATTGGCGGCTTCCACAACGCGCTTGAAACCAACCAGATTCAGAACAACATTTTCGTGCAGGTTTTCGCGTTCTCCACATCGCTCGATCCGGATGTGGCGGACGGCATTTTCGGCGACACCGCCGTTTTCTCCGACATCAACGCGCTGAGCCATGAGATTGCCGAGGCCACCGACGATCCGTTCGGCAACAACATCACGCCCAGCTATCAGGTGCCCGGCGCTCCGGCCGGGACCTGCCAGAACAACCTGGAAATCGGCGATGTGATCGAAAACCTCTCTCCCGACTACACGTCTGTCACGCTGCACGGCTTTACTTATCACCCGCAGACCATGGGGCTGCTGCAGTGGTTTGAGGGGCGCAGTCCTTCCGACGCCATTGGCGGGGCTTACAGCTACCCGGACACGACCAGGCTGACATCGCCGTTTACGCCTTGTCCATCAACCAAGTAGAGGGCTTCCGCGGCGAGCACAGGGCGCCAAACGTGGCGCCCTTTCTTCCTTTTGAATGTGCATTCTGGCCGCGGGAACGCGAGCTCCGGCCGCGCTGGTCAAGTGGCTCAAAAGGAAGACTTCCCTTGCCACAATTGTGCAAACATTTGCGCGGCCTGCGCGTTGCGCCCCGAAACCCATACCTTGCCTGCGCGAAGTTTGGCAGCGGTCTTGCAAATATCCAGGGTGGATGAAGGGCTGCTCCACTTGGAGATGAAGGCTATGAGAATTGCCATATTGATATCTTGTCTTGTTTTTCTTGCCGGTGCGGCATTCGGTCAGGTTGCCGCTTCCTCGCTCAGTGCCCAACCCACCTTCGTGGAATTTCAGACACACGACCAACACGCCTCCCAGCATGATATGGGGCGGATACAAAATGTGATGGAGGAATCCGTCGACTACGTCGGCCACGGCGAGCGGCCGCTCTGGGAAGTGGCTCCCCCGGTGCACGAGGTTTCTCTTGGCGAAGCAGCTCGCGCGCTTCGGGCGGAGCACGCCACGGCGAAGAAATCCAAAGTGGTTTGGACGAACTAGTGTCTGCGCCCCTTCCGCTTCGCAGCCACCAGGAAAGTAATGTAGCCAGTTTTTCGGGGCGAAGTCAGTTCCCGTCGAAGCGCGCCGGTCCGGCTAGAACCCGGCAAAGTGGCTTTCTTTCACATCTGCCTCCGCCACCGCCTGGCCCACCTGTTGCAGTTCGGCAATATGACCGACGGAATCGAGGGGTTCCACGTCTTCCGGGCGAATGTGGCTGAGGCCCAGGCGCGTCAAACCGCGCTCGGTTAGCTCGGCGTTATAGCGCGTGTAGGTGAAGAGCTTCGGTGTGGCGGGGCCGGCCTTGCCGCACATGTCGCCGATTTCCATATCGAGCACCGGGCCAGCCACGCACTCGCCGAAGCAACGGCAGAGAAAGTCCTGCTGGTTGAGCGCGGCGAACATCAACGCCCCTGGAATCGAACTGACGTTGTAGACCAGGGTGAGATCCTCCGCCCGCAGATGGACATTGGCCTTCGGCGTAGCCCCGGTGCCGACCGAAACCAGAAGCATGCGGTCCACTCCCGTGGGCCAGCGCAGGTTGTAAGGCTCGACCGTGGCCATCAAAAAAAGCTGGAAGGCGGGATTGTTGAACATGGTGACGCCGCCGTCGACGAATAGAAATTCCTCGCCGCCCACATTCACTATCTCAGGCGGAAAATAAGTCGGCGCGGCGGTGCTGGCGCGCACTAGCTGCCACAGCGGCAGATCGAGATTGCATCCGGGAAATTTGCGGTCGTTGAACATGGCGCCAGGGTTGTTGCACACCGGCCAAGGAGAATCGGTGGTGGCGTTGCGCATCACCATCATGAGCAGGGTGCGCAGCCGGGTCGAGCCCAGCGTGGTATCCACTCCAATCACCTCGCGCAGCATCGCCGCCAGTTGCTCCTGCTCGAATTTGTAGTGGAAGCGGCGCAACACTGCCGCGCGGCTGAACATAGCCGGCCCACTGTCGATGTAGAACGAGCGCAGTTTATCGACGCTCATCCCGAGTGCGAGGCATGTGCTGATCACTGCGCCCGTGCTGGTCCCGGCAATGTAGTCGAAGTAGTCGGCCAGAACGGCGTCGGATCTATTCATCCGCTTGCGCACAATCTGCTCGATTACGTGCAGGATTTCCAGCGAAATCACGCCGCGAATGCCGCCGCCATCGAGCGCCAGCAATTTCTTCTGCGGGCTGGGTTGCAGCTTGTCAAGAAAGGAGTTGGTTGGATCGGGCATCGGCCTCGGCTACGAAGCCAGTAGATTGTACTTCGAGTCAAAGTATTCGGCACCACTCATCCATCCGGAGCGCGCCGAGAAACTCCCCACAAAAGGAAAGAGCCTCCGTTAAGGAGGCTCTTTGAAAGCTGAATGCCGTATGCCTCTATTGCGCCGTTGCCCCGGACTTCACCGCAGCGTCGTCGGTAGGCTGCACCGCAGGCTTCCCCGCGAAGAAGCTGTGATCATACAGATTGCGGTACATGACTCCGGTAATTTCTGCGGCTTTGGGACCAAATGTGGGACGTCCGCCTTCGAGGAAAACGACGACCACCACGCGGCCTACGCTGGTATTCGCGTAAGAAGCAAACCAGCCGAAGCGGGTACCGGCGTTCGAGCAGGTTCCGGTCTTGCCTAGGATTTCCTCCTCGTTGAAATTCAGGTGCAAGCTGCGCGCGGTGCCGTAGCTCACCGCCCCCGCCATGCCGTCGGAAATTTCCGGGATTAGCGGGGCGATATCGAGATGCCGCTTGATGCGCGGTTGGAAGTTCGCTACCTCGTCCGGCGTGGTGGGATGCTGCAGGTAATAGAGCGTGCCGCCGTTGGCGATGGCCGAGACCATGGCGCCCAGTTGCAGCGGCGTCATCGAAACTCCTTCACCGAAGCTGCACATCTTGGCTACGCCGCCCAGCTTGGCCGGGATCGCTTCCTCGGGATAAGTGCCCAGATGCTCGCCCGGAATGTCGTATCCAGCCATTTCGCCCAGGCCGTATTCGTGCGCATAGAAGCTGACTTTTTCGAAGCCGAGCTTGCGGCCAACCGCCTCGAAGTAGGCGTTGTTGGAATGGGCCAGGGCTTCGGTCAAATTCATGCGGCTGCGGCCACCCAGCGTGACCTCAGTGTCTTTGTCGATGACCCCTTCGCTCAGAGCAGCCAGCGCGACAGAAAGCTTAATGGTGGAACAAGGTTGCGCACCGCTCGAAAGCGCCAGCTTCTGATTGACCATGGCCAAAATGCGTCCGCTGGTCGGCTCAATCGCGACCACGGTGCCATTCATGTTGCCGAGAGCGTCGAGAGCAGCCTGGCGGACGACCGGATCCTCGCCGGTGGTGACGTCGCCTTCGGCTTGGTCGGCGCTGACAAACGAGCTGGCGGAGAAGCGCTCGTAGTAGTGACGACGCCGTCGAGAATGCAAGGTCGCGACTGTTCGCGGATGAACCACGGCGCGGCTGCGGGCCAAGTGCCGCATGCGGCGATGCGCCCGCTGGCTCTCGGTAAGATGCGACTTGGGTTTTCTCGGGGTGACCGAACTCAGATTGACGTTAGCGGCGATGCCACTCCCAGGGAGCAGCATCATGGCGAAGACAAATATGAAATATAAAAGTGCGGAACGCTTGTTAAACATTAAGTCTCTCTGACCTGTTCCCCGGATTTCGTCGCTTGTCTTAGTTACTTATGCAAGATGCTTGCCACCGGCGAGCGCCAGAGCGAAGTCTCGCAACATAACGATAATACGAGACTTAGGTTTTTCAGGCAACCACAAAGTTGGCCCCTTGATTACCACAGGGCCACTTTCTAACAGCGTGCAAACAAAATGTGTTAAGTGGGGTCAGGTAGCGAGGCTTGGAACTTCCGTAATCCCCGGTTTGGAGTGGTGAATGCGGCCCGATGACGATGATGAGTTCTGGCACCGGCAACCAGCGTGAGCGATCGAGCTGGTTCGCGGCTCAGGTATTGAGCAAGGTTTGCTCCGTGGCAAGGATTGATTAGAAGGAAACTCCAACATCGGAAACCGTGAGCTTCGTCGTGACCGACTCAGGCCGTCACATCGATCAGGCTTTTCTGTATTTCGTCGGCGACCTTCAGCGTGGCGAGGTTGACGGAAGATTGGGTCTGGGCGGAGATCAGGGACAGCGCCGCGGCGCTGAAATTCGCCGTATCCAGATTGGCTCCGGCCGGAGAGCCCACCCCAAGCGAGGCGATGTTGCTGGCAGCCTGGTTCAGTTGAGCGTCGGCTGGCTGCAATCCCTGCAGTGCAATAGCGGAGATATCCATAATCTCCTCTATCGGCGCGATCTGTTCAGACTTTAGCGGCGAACACGCTCGGCCAACACAAGCCCTCAATAAACCCCGAAGTTCACATCGACAGAAGTAAAGACGGCGACCGGCTTGCCATCCATCTTTGCGGGCCTGAACCTCCACTGCTTCACCGCATCGATCGCGCTCTGATCAAGGCGCGGGTCCAGCGACTGGGTTACATGAAGGTCGTGCACCCGGCCATGCTCATCCACGATCAAGCCTACAACACAGACGCCACGTATCCTGCGTTTGCCCTTAAGAATCGCGGGATAGTCGGGGCTGGGACTATAGATGGGCCGCGGGAGAGATACACCGAGGCTGACGTCGACGACCGTCCCTTGAAAAGTGTCGGCCGCGAACGCGCTGGAAATCTGATTGTCTTTTTGCCGCGCGAAGACCGGACTTAGCAGGAAAAGGCAGGCGCCCCCGAGCAATGCAGTACGGATAAACATAGGGGAGGGTCTTCGCTTGAAACGAAGCTAGCATGGCCGGATTGGACGGGACAAGACGCTAGCCTGTGGAAATCAATGTTTAATTTTCCACTGCCGATTTGTAGGTTCCGAATTTTTGCGCCACCGGCTTCAAGGTTGGATAAAACTGCACAAAACTATGTTCAACTGCGGCGTGATCCTCATGGCACTGCCAGCACGCGGGCTTGGGATTGGCACTGGCGGTCTGGTTGTCCTGGCCGAAACTGAAGTAGGCCCATTTTTCGGGGAAACGGGTTTCGTCTTTCACCTCGACGCCCAAGCCCATCAAGTCACTCTGGAAGTGGCCGAACTTGTTGATCGAACCTTTCGACTCCGAGCCTCGGTCCTCGACCACAAAAATGGTCTTGTCTGGCCACTTTCCGCTGTTCAGGAACTCGTGGTAAGCCCACTGCGGAACGAAAACGTTGGTGAACATTTGATGGTCGGGGGGATCGCCATAAGCCATGCCCAAACCCGAAGAGAGGAAGACCCAGTCACGGTAGTCGGTGGGGCGGAGGAGTTCATTGTCCTTGGTGAACTGCGGATAGGATGACGGCGACGAAGCGGCAGCCAGCAGCAGAACCGCGATCGCGGCGATCAGAACCAGTAGATAGATTCGAGACATTCGGAGTCCCTCCTTAGGATGCGTATGGTACGCGGCGGGCGCGCGGTAGGTTCCAATTGTTTGCACGGTTAACGGTTTGCCGGGTTAGACGATGGAAGCCGCTGGAAGATAACAGCGGCCGAGGAAAAAACTGGGGGACAGCCGGCGGCTGTCCCCATGATCGGCACAACTCGCCTCGGACTTTGGACTCCTCATTTAGAGCTAAGATCGCCGGGCGCGCAGGGCGTGGTCCGGGTGCAGGTGCCGCCCATGCAAGTCTGACCAATCGAACAGCTGTTGCCGCACCGGCCGCAGTTGTTGTTGTCACTCATCAAGGCCGCGTCGCTGACGCAGGACCCCATGCAACTGCTGTAACCGGGCCCGCACGAGCAGGAACCGCCGGTGCAAGTCTCTCCCACGGAGCAACTATTGCCGCAACGGCCACAGTTGTTGGAATCGTTCATAAAAGTGATCGTGTCCACGCAGCTTCCATGGCAGGACTCCTCCCCGGCTGAACATCCAGCGACGGCGGGATTTGCGCTCGGCGGAGGAGAGACCGCCTGCACCGGCCCAGGCTTCGACGGCGTCAAGCCCGCGGCCTGGCCCCACGGAGAGCGAATGCGGCAACACCAATTCGGCCGGTGTTCCCGTGTCGACGAAGAAATTCCGCGAAGTCCCAATCACGGCAAAGGACGCAATGGCGCCCAGACCCGCGCCGACCAACGTGCCGATCCCGGTATCCCGCAGCCGGTTGGGATTCACCGTCAATCCATTCACCGTTGTGGGCTGCCCGGCGGCGGAATGACCGATCAGTGCGCCCAATCCCGCGCCAGCCAATGGCAGAAGAAAAACGGCGGCGCCGCGGCCGGAGGTCGCATCCGCCACAGCGTAGCCGTCCGCACTCTCCAGGTCACGGGACCGGCGAACGGAATAACCTCTCCGTCGGGAAGAGTGAGCGTCATCGATTGCAGATGCAGCTCGCCACGGCCTCCGTTTCGCTGCAGTTTGTCCACTTTGCCCTGCATGAAGGCGCCGGGTGGAATCGCGACAGCGTCTCCCACAGTGACCGGCGCCATGACCTGAGCGTAGATGTCGTCTCCCTTGTGCATGGTTTTGCTTCGCACCGGATGGGTAAGCACCAGAGCGATGTTTGTTCCGGCGGGAACGATCATGCTGTTTTCAATGGCGGGCGAGTTCGGCGCAGCGCTCAGCGCGCCGGATGCTGAAGATGGTTCCTGCGCCCGGCACGTGAAACTCGCTAACGCAAGGGTTAGTACGCCGAATACTAGTTTGAATTTGTTAGTGGTTAAGAAAAAGAAAGTAAAAGAAAATCGACGAAAGCGGCTGCGCACTGACATGACGCTACCTCCTGTTTCGCAACATCAACATCAGGCCCGACTCAGGTGCAGCTTGGGGAAAACCGCATCTGCCCGTATTGAACTCCTTTGCGATTCGAATGTCGTGTTTTGGACGTATAGAGTTTTGCAAAGCTGGTGTAGCGTTTTGTAAAGCCGGCTGCACAGAAGTAGGATGCTGATCCGGCGACCGGCCAAACCACCTCGCAGTCTTGCATCGTCGAGCGGCTCGGCGGCGAGGGGACCGGGGTGGTCTGTTAGGTCGACGTGGAGGAAAACATGCCGAAGACCATCGAAACGTGCAACTGCGGGACTCGTCACCTTGGCCCCCTCCTGTTGATTCCGGCCTTGAAGGACACTCCCAGCAACTAGAGGTCTCTTCCGCAGAATCTTGAGCGCAGCCGGCGGCTTGGCGTAGACAGGCGATTTCACCTCGGTGCTCGCAAAACATTCCAACTGGTTCGGTCTCCCCATCGAACGCGGCGTTCGGATCATTCATTTTTTTTCATCGCCTGTTAACCTGGGGTGAGGCGGCCTTCCTTATAATTTCGCGTCGTTGGCGCTGGCTTAGGAGGCCATGAAAACATGAAGAAACGCTTTTCGATGGTGTTTGCCGCAACATTCGCGGCTGCTCTGGCACTAGGATCATTTCCCGTCAAAGTGGATGCCCAGGATTGGGATCACTACCGCGACCGAGATTTCGATCACGATTTCCACGGTTTTGTGCCTGGCAGCATCGTTTTGAGCGGCACAGTCTACGTTGGCAATGCCAAAACCGTTATCCCGGGCGAAGTATTGCCGCATGGATGCCTGAACACCGGCCCGGTCACAAACCCTAATCCTGCCACCGTAAATGTGCCTCTCCTCGCTGCCGACCAAACCGCCAAAGCGACCACAACCGCGGTGACGGTCACCTGCGGCTATGCGAGCGATAACGGCGAAGCGCCTAATCTCAAGGACAACCACAACGTTTGGAACAATGCCAACACTGATTCCAGCTTCGGCGTCTCCTCGCCCATCGTTCTCTGGAACCTCAGCACGCATGGTGACTTGCTAGGTACTCTGAACGTTCCGAGTCACGAGATCGTGACTAGCTTCAGCTCCAAATCCGAGCTTGCCTTGAATCGCTCAGCGGATGGCAGGAGCCTGACCTTCATGGGCTACCGCGGCGGTCCCGGCTGCCCGGTCCTCACCCTGGATGCGACGACCAACATCCTCACGCAAGGCACGAACGTGAGTCCCATCTCGCCGACGGCGCCGAACCTGATCGATGTTTCGGCCTCCAGTACGCCGGGCCTCTGCGACCCAACCAATCCCTCGGTTGCTAGTTATGCCGGCGCACCCAATCCGACTGCTTACTACCGCTCCATCGCCGAAGTGGACGCATGGGGCCGCATCTCCTACACCGATGGCGACGCCTACAGCGGCGACAACTCCCGCGCTGTGATCAAGGCAGACAATTGGCTGTATTACTCGGTTGGAAACGACAACAGCGGGGGGCTGTCAAAAAAGCAGGTGCCGGAAACGCAGCTCGGCTTCAACCTGTCCCACTCGACGGGCGCCGAACTGTTCGTTCCCGGCGCAGAGCCGCCAGTCCCGCCTGACAACAATATGATTTCCTTTTTCGTGTTTTCGGGAGACAAACCAGGTAAAGACACGAATTTCCGCGGCATGACGATTTTCGACAATACGCTGTATGTGGCAAAAGGCAGCGGCGGTAACGGCATCAATACCGTCTATCAGCTCGGTACTCCGGGCGTTCTACCCACTACCGCCAACGCCCCCTCGGGCGGCCTGGTTAACGAACCTTTTACCATCCTCCCTGGATTCCCCAACACCGCTGCCAGCACCAACAGCCCAGGCGGCGACTATCCTTTTGGGATTTGGTTCGCGAATGCCAGTACTTTGTACGTCTGTGATGAGGGCGACCTGGTCTACACGCCGAATCAGATGATCAATGGTCAGGTGAACGTTGCCGACGCCGGAACGCTGGCGACCGCCGGCCTGCAAAAGTGGGTCCTCACTACAACGGCGACCGGCAGCCAATGGGTTCGTGAGTACGTCATCCAAAACGGTCTCGACCTTGGGGTGCCCTATAGCGTCCCGAACTATCCTGCATCGATCGAGCCCGCGACCGGCGGATGCCGCAACATTACCGGCGTCGTCGATGACGACGGCATCGCCACAATTTACGCGATCACGTCCACCATCAGCCAAAACGGCGACAACGGCGCCGATCCCAACAAGCTGGGGGAAGTCACCGATCTCATCAGCGCCACTCAACCAGCAACGAAGGGTCACCTCGACAGGTTCGTCACCATTCGCTCGGCCCGCGCCGGCGAAGCGTTCCGCGGCGTCGCCCTGGCGCCCGAGGAAGACCGCAGATAGAAACCAACGCCAGAGTTGGCGGCCAATCAAGGCTCCCCGTGCGAGTTCAACTCGGGGAGCCTTGTTCTTTGCCCTCACAAGCTAGCGAGGTCTCAGTTACCCCTCGATGAGTTCCTCACCCTGAAATTATCAATTAGTTCGGCTCCTTGAGGCGTTGCAGATGGTAGTACCATTTGCCGGCGAAGAGGATGATGGTGGCGAGCTGCCAGCCTTCCTTGCCGAAACCGTTCAGCTGCGCCTCCGAAGCGGTGGGAGCGTCGGTGACCAGGATTTTGTATTCGAACTCGTTCACGGGATGGGATTCTAACGCGACTCTTTTTCTATTTCCAAGCGCAACAACTTGCCCACGTTACCTCTTCTTCGCTGCGCAAAGGGAGGTTCCAATGAGACCCGAACCGAAGGTACTGTCGCAGGAGCAAGCGACACGCACAACCATTGACAGCTTCAACGAGATGTTCAATCGGCGAGATGTTGACGGGTTGGCGGCGCTTTTGACCGAGGACACGGTATTCGAAGACACGTCGCCAGCTCCAGACGGCCGGCGCATCGAAGGCAAGGCCGCCGTGGTCGAATTCTGGCGCGGTTGGTTCCTCCGCAATCCCGACGCCAGGTTCGAGGCCGAAGAAGTAATCGTCAGCGGAAATCGGGCGACGGTGCTGTGGATATATCGCAAGATGCGCGACGGTCGACCATGGCACTTGCGCGGCGTTGATGTTTTTACGGTGCGCGATGGAAAGGTGGCTGCAAAACTAGCCTACGTGAAGGGCTGATTCCGCCGGGCGCAATGCCAGTGTCATGCCAACCACTCAAGATGCGGGATGCAGTCGGCGCCGCAGAGTTTCCGCGATCACACCGACCAGCGCGTAAGTAGCGGCATTGGCGGCAAGCACCTCATACAGACTTATCGGATAGTGCATCCCAGCGATTGCCACGGGGCAGGTTAAACTGACGAGAGTCCAAAGATCCCGCAGTCGTCCGCTTGTGGATGGGAAGGTTGCGGCGGCAAAAAGCGCCCAGAAACCCGCAACCAAAAAGCCTGCACCCGCCCATATAGCAATTCTGTGCTTCATGGCACTCCAACCAGAATTATTCTACGACTTTCCACTCCCGAACCATAACTCGAATCGGGCGGTTAGGCTCACCGGGCGGATAGCAACCAGGATTGGCGGGACCTTCTAGCTCCGCCAAGTCGAGGGAACGTCCACATACGAGCGGTCGAGCTCGCCGGCCGAGGGACAGCCCAGCAGTTTCAGGGTGCGCTCGAAATCAACTCGCAGAATCTCCAGGGCGCGTCGAACTCCGGCTTCGCCCGCTGCCGCCAAGCCGTACGCGTAGGCGCGGCCACACAGAACTGCTTTCGCGCCCAGGCAAAGCGCCTTGGCGACGTCGGTGCCGCGACGCACGCCGCCATCCATGAGGATTTCAACTTGGCCGTTCACCGCCGTCACAACTTCCGGCAACGCGCGGATGGACGGCGAGACACCATCGAGCTGGCGGCCGCCATGATTCGAGACCACCACCGCCGCAGCCCCGGCATCGACGGCGCGGCGGGCGTCGTCGCCGGTCAGCACGCCTTTCACTACGAACGGACCTTGCCAGTGCTCCTGAATCCAGCGCAAATCCTGCCAGGTTATGGTGGACTTGGCGAGCGCGGCGCTCACGTCGATGAGCGGCATTGGACCCTGGCCGGGAATAACCACGTTGGGCAGCGGAGGCATTCCGCCATCCAGCAGAAACTGCGCCAGCCAGCCGGGGCGCGAGAGCACCTGCGGCAAATACGGAATCTTCGACCACAGGCTGCCGCTGACCAACTCTTTCATGCCATTGCGGTAGTCGCGCTCGCGCATGCCGGCAACTGCGGTGTCGATCGTGACCACGAGTCCTGAGAATTTGGCCGCGCGGGCCCGATCAATGGCCGCTTCAGCAGCGCCACGCCCGCCCATCAAATAGAGTTGGTAAAAAACCGGCCCGTTGGACGCGGCGCGAACGTCTTCCATGCGATGGCCCGAAATGGTGGAGAGAATATAGCCCGTGCCGGCAGCCCCGGCGGCTCGGGCTGCGGCGACCTCGCCACCGGGATGCATCAGCCGGCTATAGCCAACCGGAGCGAGCATGATCGGGACGGAAAGATCGAAGCCCAGCACCCGCGTCGTCAGGTTGCACTGCGGAACGAACACCGCATGGCGCGGCCGGAACGTCACATCGTCGAAAGCCCGGCAATTCTCGCGCAGCGTGACTTCGCCGTCGGCGCCGCCGTCCAAGTAATCGAACACCGCCCTGGGCACGCGTTTGCGAGCGATGGACCGGAAATCATGGATGCTGACGACGCGAGGAGAGGCGACCGAGCGGGCAGGGTTCATGGGCGGACGGTATTTTATCCGTTTGCGGGAGAGAGCGCCGGATTTTCTCCCCCGGCGCTCTTAAGATGTCTTGATCCGGCGGGCAGCTTCCGCACTGCGGGCCAGGGCCGCGCCGCAAGAAAAGCCGGGCTTGCGCCCGGCTGGACAGCCGAGGCGGCTGTCCCCACGTCAGTTTTTTCGTTGCCTCAATTGATATCGAACTGTTCCTGATGCAGCGCGGGATCGCTCTTCACGATGACCGTTTTCTTGGTCAGCTCTTCCATCTCCAGCAGAGCGCGGCCGTTGTTGGCTTTGAGCGCTTTGCCGACTTCGGGATTGACCCGCAGCATCACGTCGGAGTGGTCGAGGTGCTTGGCCATCTTGCGCATCTCGATGTAGATGTCGTTGCAGACCGTGGTCACGGACTTCACGTAGCCAGTGGAATCGCAATACGGGCAGGGCGAGCCGATGGTGCGTTCGAGCGACTGCTTGACCCGCTTGCGGGTGATGGCGACCAGGCCGAAATCGTTAAATTGTAGAACCTTGGAGGGCGCGCGGTCGCCGCGCAGAGCTTCTTCCAGCGCCTGCATCACTTTTTGCCGGTTGCGGCGCTCGTCCATGTCGATGAAATCGATGATGATGATGCCGCCCAGGTCGCGCAGGCGAATCTGGCGGACGATCTCCTTGATGGCGTCAACATTGGTTTTCACTATGGTGTCTTCCAGGCGCGCCGTCTTGCCAACGAACTTGCCGGTGTTCACGTCGATAGCGACCAGGGCCTCAGTCTGGTTGATGACGATGTAACCGCCGCTCTTCAACCAGACTTTCGACTTAAGCGCCTTGTTGATTTCGTCCGTCAAGCCGAACTGCTCGAACAGCGGCGTCTCTTTCGAATAAAGCTTCACGCGTTTGACCAGCGCCGGTTGGAAGCGGTTGGCGAAGCGCAGTATGCGCTCGTATTCCTGCTCGGTATCCACCCAGATGGCGGAGAAGTCGGACGTAACCTGGTCGCGGAGCACGCGCTCGACCACGTTGAGATCGTGATAGATCAGGAGCGGCGCTTTGTCGTTGTCGGCGCGCGTCTTGATTTCGTTCCAAAGGCCTTTCAGGAAGCGGATGTCGGCGCGCAACTCATCTTCCGACGCGCCTTGCGCGGCGGTGCGCACGATGAATCCGCCATGGCCATTTTCGCGCTCGCTGACGATGATGCGCTTCAGCCGCTGGCGTTCTTCCTCGGAAGAAATCTTGCGCGAGACGCCGGTGTGATTCACCGTCGGCATGTAAACCAGAAAGCGGCCGGGCAGCGCGATGTGGCTGGTGATGCGTGCGCCTTTCTTGCCAATCGGCTCCTTGGCGATCTGGACCAGAATCTCCTGGCCTTCCTTCAGCAGGTCGGTGATCTGCTGCGCGGGCGTGTTGTCGCGGCTGCGGAAGCGGCGTCCACCGCCACCACGGCGGCCGCGCGGAGCGGGCCGGCGATCGAATCCGGGCCGCTGCGTGCGTTGCGTGTAGCCGGCGGTGCCGGCGGGCGCGCGAACCACCGCGCTGGCTTCCACCGTGCCATTGCCGCGAGCCTCGGCGTCGAGCAGAGCCTCGGCTTCCGCCTGCGCTTCTTCGAGTTCAGCTTCCGCTTCGGAGGCGTCGGCGGCTTCTTCTTCGATCTCCGAAACTTCCACACCTTCGCTGGGTGCAGTCTCGGCGACGTTGAATGGTTCGGCCACGGGTTCCGTGGATTCGGATACGGATTCGCCGGAAGCGGCAATCTCTCCCGCCGGTTCGCGATAGTCTTCGGCGGCGCGAGTTTCCTCCTCCATCTCGTCGAAGATCTCATCTTCCTCGAGTTCTTCCACGTAATGGGTGAGGTCGGTCTCCTCCTCTTCAATTTCCTCTTCTTCCACGGTTCCCGCGGAAGCCGCCAAGCTGGCGGGCTGTGCCTGATCCGAATGTTCCGGAATTACAGTGATCCTGTCGTCCTCTTCGTCCTCATCCGCTGCGGGAGCCGGGAAGGCCGCTTCGGTATTGATCAGATCGATGCGTTCCGCCGTGCGGCCCCATGCGACGCGAGTCCGGTCGCCGCTCTCTTCATCCTGATCCTTCACCTCATGCCGCACTTCATCGCGCTCAGCCACCCCGCCCGCAGCTTCAACCACGGGGCCGGTGAACAACGGTTCGTCCTCCGGAAAACTCTGCGCAACCGGCGCAGGCGATTCGGAAGCCCGTTGTTCCAGAGCCTGGTGTTCCGGAACTGGAGAACCGGAACCAGCCGGTTCTATCTGTCGTGCGGGTGCGGCAGCCGGCGCCTGCGCGAGACCCCGATATTTCGAGATCGACTCGCCCGGCAGAATGATTGGCTGGTATCCCGGCGGCGGGCCGTAATCGCTCCGTTCGCTGCGTTCAGGGCGCTCGCTGCGCTCTGGACGAGCATTGCGTAAGGATTCCCTCGGTGCTTCCGGCGTGGGCTCGGTTGCCGCCGGCCGGGCGAACTTGGACTCCGGCATGCGCTCGCCGCGACGGCCGCTGCGGCGACGGCGGCGTCCGCGCCAGCCTCCGCGTTCCTCGCCTTCGCGTTCTGGCGAAGCTGACGACTCGCGAGGCTGCGGCGGCGCTTCCGCGCTTGCTTCACCCTGCGCTTCCGCGACGCTGCTGGAAGAGGAAGCAAATTCGGTGGCAACGGGCTGAGCTTCGACCCGGGGCTGGTATCTGGGTTCGGCCGCGGGCGCGCCCGCGGCGGGAAGCTCGTCGACTTCGTCCGAGTCTTCCAACTCCATGAAATCGGAAACGTAGAGGAACGCGTCGCGCTCCAGGCCAATGTCCACAAAGGCCGATTGCATTCCCGGAAGGACGCGGGTTACGCGGCCTTTGTAGATGGAGCCGGCCAGGGTGTATTCGTTTTCGCGTTCGAGGTAGATTTCGGCTAGCTGATCGTCTTCGACTAGGCCCACTTTGGTTTCGTGCGGGGTGGAAGACACATACAATTCTTTGGTCATCGATACTCCGGTCCCGTGCCGTCAGGCGGCTGCGGGATTCACCGGGGCGAAGCGAGGAAGAGATAGGGAGGATGGAGCATCGCGATGGTCCCGCATAGGGGACGGCTGTGGCCACGGAGGTTTCCCCGAGGCTGGGGCCGTTGCATAAGCTTGGGAATCTTCTGCACTGATCGCATTGCGCTGCGCCAGGTTTGTGACCGCTCTCTCACGATCCTTGCCGCTTCAAATCCGATTTCTCGTCTTTCTCATCGGATTCCAGATCGGAGGGGGCCGTTACCCGTCCGGCTGCGCCTTCGCTTCAATCCTGCCCGGCCTCTAGTTGCGCTTCCAGCCGGTAAGTGCCCTCTTTACGCGAGGGCGATCGTAATCTTGTCCTTTACTTCTCAGTAATCTTGTTTTAGCCGCGGATGGCAAGTGCGGCAACTCTTTCCCGCCCTCTTCCTCCTGTTTCAATTCACGAAACGGCGCATGCGGACGTTCATCACAATGCCCAGCGCCAAAAACATGAACAGGACCGAAGACCCGCCGTAACTCATCAGTGGCAGGGGAATTCCGGTGACCGGCATCAAGCCAACCACCATGCCGACGTTGACCAGAATGTGGAAGCTAAGCACAGCCACCACACCCATCACAATGAACGTGCCGGCGCGGTCGGGCGCCGTCTGCGCGTTCTGGGTCAACCGCATCAGCACGATAAAGTATAACAGCAATACTCCCAGCGCGCCCACAAAGCCGTGCGCTTCCGCGAACGCGGCGAAGATGAAGTCCGTTTGCGGGACAGGGAGGAACGCCAACTGTGTCTGCGACGGGGCTTCGCTGCCCCAAATCCCTCCTGAGCCAACCGCAATCAGGGATTGATTGATCTGGTACCCCGTCCCTCGAGCGTCGGCATCCGGCTGCATAAAGACCATCAGGCGGTCCTTCTGGTAGGGCTTCAGCACATGCCAACCCATCGGCAGCGTCAATCCCGCGAGCAGCACCACCGCCGCCGCTTGCTTCCAATGCGTTCCCCCCAAAAACAGCCCCATGACGGCAATCGGCAGATAGGTCAAGGCCGTTCCCAGATCCGGCTGCGACAGAACCAAAAGCATGGGAATCCCGGCGATGCAGCCGGCCTTGATGAAATCCCCCCAGGAAAGTTCGTTGTCATGGTCGACAAAGTACTTGGCCACGGCCAGAATCAGGATGAGCTTCACCCATTCGGAAGGCTGAAAGTGGCCGCCGCCTGGCAGTTTGATCCAGCGTCGCGCGCCCAGGTATTTCTGCCCAAAAAGCCGGACCGCAATCAGCGACGCCAGAGACGCGATGTAGAACCAGTGAATGTGGTCGAGCAGCATCTGGTAGTTGATGAGACTGACCACGAACATGCAGACCACACCGCCGATAATCCAGTACACCTGTTTCATGTGCGCGCCGGCAAACTTGGTGTGATCGGTGGCGCTGTGGATTTCCATCACCCCCAGGCCGCAGATGATCAGCACGAAGAGCAACAGCACCCAGTCGAAATCGCGATATGAGATGAAACGAGCCATGAGAATCAGCTATTAGCCTTTGTAGAGACGTAGCTAGCTACGTCTCTACGGCCTACGCCGCTACTGCACTCCCGGCGCTGCCGCCGCCAGCGGCAACCGGTCCTTTGCGACGTCGAGCATGAACCGGCCACCCTGCAACCGATCCGGGCCGCCGTCCGAATCCTCGTTGGGTTCTGTCCACAGCGCGCCTACATCCACCTTGCCATTCTTGGCCACGTTGGAAGGCTGGCGGCGCTGCTTGTCCACGTACGCTTTGATCACCTGCGTGGCCAGACGGGCGGCCAGTTTCCCATGCTCGCCGCCTTCGAATAAGACGCACACGATGATGTCCGGGTCGCGCCGCGGCGTGAATCCCACGAACCATCCGTTCTGATTGAAGTCCTCGTTGTTCTCGTGCTTGGCCCGCGTGGCCAGCGACACGATCTGCGCCGATCCGGTCTTGCCGGCGATATCAATCCCCGGAATATGTGCAGACGGCGCCGTGCCTTCCGGCAACAACACGCGTCCCATGGCATCGGTGATGGTATTCCAACCATCCGGGTCGATGGGAATGTTCTTTACGTCGGCATAGTGCGTAATCTGAACGAAGTTCGACGGCAATCCGGACGGATTCACCACATGCGGCACCACCATGCGGCCATCCATCGAAATCGCGCCAATGGCTCGCATCAACTGCACGGGCGTAACCGCAACCGCACCCTGGCCAATGCCCACCGAAATGGTTTCGCCGGCAAACCATTTCTGCTTGAAGTTGCGTAGCTTCCATTCCTCCGAGGGCATCACCCCGCTGGCTTCGTCGGGCAGGTCGATACCGGTTTTCTCGCCTAGCCCAAGAGCCGTGGCGTATTTTGCGATGCGGTCGATCCCCAGTTTCTCCGCCAAGGTGTAAAAGAACACGTCGCAGGACTGATAAATCGCTCTCGGCAGATCGACTTCGCCGTGGCCAGACTTGACCCAGCAGCCGAAACGGCGGCCATAAAAAGTCGCGCCGCCATTGCAATGCACGTTAAGAGTCTGGGCAATCTGTTCCTGCCAGCCCGCGACCGACATAATGATCTTGAACGTCGATCCCGGCGCCAACTGCGCCTGAATCGCCCGGTTCAATAAAGGCTTGTCGGGATCGGTCACCAGTTTGTTCCAGTCGCCGCGGGAGATGCGCACCGCGAAATCGTTGGGGTCGAACGTGGGCCGGCTCACCATGGCCAGGATTTCGCCGGTGTGGGGATCCATGGCAACAATGGCGCCGTTCTTCCCTTCAATCGCTTCCTCGGCCGCGATCTGCAAATCAATATCGATGGTGAGCTTGAGCGGTTTGCCGGGCACGGCTGGCTTTTCTCCCAACTCCCCCATCTCCTTGCCGTGGCTATTCACCAGCACCTGCTTGGAACCGTTCTCGCCCATCAGCAGAGAGTTGTATTCGAGTTCCACGCCCGATTTCCCGACCACGTCGCCGGGATTGTAAAGCTCCCATTGCGGCTGGTTCAGCATCTGCTCGCTCACTTCGCCCACATAGCCGATTAGGTGCGCCATGAAACCTTTGCGCGGATAGAGGCGGCGGTGCGCCATAATGGTGTCGAGTTCCGGCAACTCATTGCGATGGGCTTCAATGAAGGCCAGTTCGTCCTGCGTAATGTCATCTTTCAGATAGATAGGTTGGAACTGCGGCATGGCGGCGAACCTGCGAATGCGGGCGCGCACATCTACAGGGTCCATATGCAAACCCTCCGCGATGAGGTCGGCGTCGGCGGAAAGGTCGCGGCTGGAATCGCGCATCAGCAGCGCGGTGAACGATGCGTAGTTATCGACGATGACCCGGCCCTCGCGGTCAAGAATCTTGCCGCGCGGCGCCAGAATAGGCACTTCGCGAATGCGGTTTTTTTCCGCCAGGTTAGCGTAGAAGTCCGTCTTGGCCACCTGCAGCCGCCACAAGCCATAAGTGAGAACCAACAGCATCGCCAGGATGGCATACTGCACCGCCGTGAGGCGGGCGGGCGATACTTTTTCATCGCGGCCAAACATTGAGGAGTCTTCGGTCGTCAGTCTTCGGTCGTCAGCCTTCCGCAGGGTCGCGCGGCGGGCTGTCTTCAACCGGCTGTCGAGGATGCTTTCATTCTAAACCCGCGAGCACGCCGAGAGATTAATGGGAGGGGTAACTGTTGGACAGCGACCGCTTGGTTCCCCGGACCACTGCCGGCTGACTGACGACTCTTTCTATGTCTTCACCTTAAACCGATCCAGCAGGAAGAACAGCGGCACCGCCAGAATGGCGTTCGCGAACGCCGAGCCCAGCTCGTGCGGCCAACTCCACGCCACCGACAGGCCGACCAAACCGCGCGCCACCATGAAGAAAACAACCTCGTGAACCACATAGAAGCCCAGAGTGACCAGGAAGCGGGCGCCGGCATTTTCCACGTCCAGCCGCACCCCCAGGGAGGATGCTCCATACCCGACCACGGTCTTGGCGATGCCGTAGAGTCCGAGGGGTTGATGAGTCAGCGAGTCCTGCACCAGGCCGATGAGCGCTCCCGTGGTCAGACCCGCAACCTGGCTGCGCCGGGCCACGGCAAAGAAAATCGTCACCAGCAAGGGTAAGTCGAAAATTGCGAAAAAGGGCATCCGCAACGGCAGGAACGCCTGCAGGAAAATCGCGCCCAGCGGAATTAGAATCGCAACCGGCAGGCGGAACCGGTAAACCTCGATCTGCTCGCCGGATGTGTAAGTGATGGGCACGCTATTGAGGGGGATTCCCGGGAGGAGGGGAGTCCAGTTCGCGTTTCTCCGAATCCGGTTTCGTGGAATCCAGTTCTGCCGTGGGCGCTGGAGCCGCTGGCTTGGCGGCTTTGGGCGGAGCTTTCACGGTGGGGGTTACAGATTTCGGCGTCCCGGATGGGTGCTCCTCAGTAGCCGGTTCAGCCGCGTGAGACGGCGATGCGCCATCGAGCGCGTCGGAAGTCTCAAGTCCCTCGGCGGCGGCGGCTTTGCCCGCGGGCGCCGCCGGCTGATCCGGCACCGAGGGCAGCCTTTGCGCAAGAACATCCGCCGCCCGCAACGGCGCATTTCCACCCGCCACGGGGGTTTCCTCTTCTTGTTGGGTTATGACCAGAACCTCTTCCAGCTTGCTGAGGTTGGCGGCGGGACGGATGCGGATATTCAGGAATGATTCCGGACCTTGGGAAACGCTGGCTACTGTCCCGGCCGGCAGGCCTTTGGGAAAAATCTGGTCGCCCCCGCTGGTCAGGACCTGATCGCCGGGCCCGACCTGCTCATCGGACAGAATCTTCTCCAGCACAACCTCACCCGAGGGTGTTCCGCGAAGAATCCCTTGCACCCGCGTTTTCGCCAGAACCGCTCCCACCCCGCTCGTTTGGTCATCGATGAGCAAAACCAGGGAAGTAGTTTCGTAAACCGAAAGCACCTTGCCCACCACCCCGTCGGCGGTGATAACCGCCATGTCACGCTTCACTCCGTCGGTTCGGCCCTTATCGATGTAGATGCCGCGGGAGAGGTCGCTGCCGGTCAAACCGATGACCTGCGCCGCCACCGTCTTCAGGATGAATTGCTCCTTGAATCCCAGCAGCGCCTGCAGGCGGCGGGCTTGCTCGGCGTCCTCGCTCAGACGCACCTGCTTGAGGCGCAGATTCTCAATCTCGTATTTCAGGTCGCGATTTTCCTGGCGCACGCCGCGCAGATAGACATAGTTGTGCCAAAGTTCGGAAATGCTGCTTTGGCTCCAGACCACGGCTTTTTCAAAAGGGGTGACGGCCGCGACCGACCACACCCGAATCAGGCGCGTGGATTGGCTGTCCGGGGAACGGCGCACCTGCACCGCCAGCCCCAGCACCTGCGCAAATAGGATCGCCACCAGGATGCTGACATTGCGGTAGCGGGTGATGAAGGAATCCATAGTCAGCTACTGGCTACTAGCCGCTAGCTTCAAGCTGTTAGCTCTGGTCTCTTGCCGCATGCCAATGCCAAGCGCAACTTGGATTCTGTGAGCTAGAAGCTAGGAGCTAGCGGCTAGGAGCTGTTATTCAATCGAGATTTTTCGCAGCAGCTTGAAATCGCTCAGCATCTTGCCCGTGCCCAGCACCACGCTGCACAGCGGATCGTCGGCAATCGAAACCGGCAGCCCGGTTTCCTCGCGGATGCGCTTGTCCAAATTCTTGAGCAGTGCGCCGCCGCCGGTGAGCACAATGCCGCGGTCGCTGATGTCGGCGGAAAGCTCCGGCGGAGTGCGCTCCAGAGCCACGCGAATCGCATTCATGATGGTCGAAACGCATTCGCTGAGCGACTCGCGCACTTCACTGTCGTCCACGGTAATGGTCTTAGGCACGCCCTCGATCAGGTTGCGGCCTTTGATTTCCATGGTCAGCGGCTTATCCAGCGGATACGCCGAGCCGATTTCAATCTTGATCTGCTCCGCGGTGCGCTCGCCGATCAGCAGGTTATATTTCCGCTTGAGGTAATTCATGATGGCCTCATCCATCTGGTTGCCGGCCATGCGCACGGAACGCG
>Ga0209415_10002870_pt1 | contig 32224 bp, 31 predicted proteins | sample PeaSoiSIISIP2007_FD_187696 | JGI IMG/M metagenome (GOLD analysis project Ga0209415, IMG submission 187696) | Peat soil microbial communities from Weissenstadt, Germany - SII-SIP-2007 (SPAdes) (version 2) | ecosystem: Environmental > Terrestrial > Soil > Wetlands > Peat | place: Germany... | reverse complement strand
AGATTCCGGCTTGATAGGCCCACAAATCTGTGGCGTCCGGTGCATCGGTCATGGTTATCTTGGGCAGCATTTTAACTCCGTCGAGTTCATTTCCCAACCAAATGCCTCGTGTCCTTTTCGTTTTCCAAACAGGTGTAGTCAAGCAGATCCGTGTCAGGCACGAGAATCAAGTTCAGCTTCACAGTCCACGGCTTGGCGTACGCTTTGGGATCGTCGACCGTGACGTCCACCTCCATGCGCCCGAAGTTCACACGCCGCCACCGCTCGGTCACTTTGGCGCGGTCGGTCAGGGGACTGCCGTTACGGGTCGAGCCATTGCCCGTCGCGAAACCCGTTGGTCTCGACCACCAGCGCGTCGCCATCCCATTTCCCGACGGAGTATCCGTTCCACGTAGGGTTCGGGTCCACGGGAAGCGGCCGCCCATCCATGAAAATCTGCCGGTAGCTGGTGTCGCGCTCACTCAACATGAGCAGAAGTCCGGGAAGCTGCACGATTTTCCGATAAAACGCATCCGTGTGCAGCCTCAGGAAACCAATAGGGAGGCACTGTGTGCCGGGATCGTCTTTCCCGTTCTGTTCCGAGCGCGCCCTCACCAGCTCCGCCGCCCAGGGTTGATACGGGAGACCGCCCTTCAGTCCCCAGCCGAAGTTCATGAACTCCTGGCTGACCTCCTGATCCGGGCAGCCGCCGGGCGGGCACGGTCTGTTCTTCTCCGCGTCCCAAATTCCTGAGAAATCCGGCTTGCCATCGGCGGTCTTGGGCGCGGGCGCGGCCAAATTAGGAGAGCCGTCCGGATTCCTGGGGATTCCCGCAGTCGGGTAATGCAGCCATTGCGCCGATAGAGATCCACACGCCCCAACCAAGAGTGCCGAGAGCATTGCCTTCTTGATCATGGATAATTTACGCCAGTGCTTTCCAAAACACGGTTGTGTCGCAAGGTCTTCCATCAGGAAACAGCGCGTACTTCGGGATGACGCCGACCTTCGTCCATCCCAAGCGCGTGTACAATCTCTCAGCGTCTCCTCCGGTGACCGTATCCAGCACAAGAAGGGTTTTGCCTGCTTGCCGACTGGCTTCCTCCGCGTGTTCCATGAGACGGGCAGCAATTCCCTGCCCGCGGCCTGAACGCCGGACCAGCAATTTGGCGATATCGGAGCGATGGGGTTGGTTCGGCGGCGTCGCGTTCACGATCTGAACCGTTCCCATCAAATTGGAATCGAGAAAAGCTGCCAGCAAAATTCGGTCGCCGTGTTCTACTCCTTCGACGACCTTTTCGAAGAACGACTCAGCCTCGGGCCTCGAGAGTGACGCCATGAAACTGACGGAGGCGCCCCCTTCCACGCAGTCGAGCAGAACATCCGCAAGCGCACTGATGTGTCGACGCCCTTCGGTGCCATTCAGCCGCCGAATCTCGATCACAAGACCAGCTTACTTCAGTGTCCGCTGACTCCGCCCCAGGGCGAAGTCAAGTGATAAAAAGCCGCCGGGCCAATCATTTCCACGCGGCGGATCTTGCGGTTCTCAATGAGGAACGCCTCGGTAACCAGAATGCTGGAGGGCGAGTTGAAGAATCCGAACGTGTACGGGCGGCCGTCGGAAAGGATGCCCGACTTTACTGTTCCCTGATCGAACACAGCGTGCGACCAGACGACGCCGCGCTCGGCATCCACCAGCGGATAGCGGCGGTCATGGATAGCCTGAACCACAAAGTAGTAGCCCAGTTTGAACTGCGACATGCAATCCAGCGCGAAGCCGTTGATGGCGTCCTTGGGCTCGTTGGGAGGCCGGGGGACGTTGGTGGTATGTGAGCCGTTTTCAATGCGGTCGCAATCGTCGGTGAAGGGATATGTGCCGGTGCCATTCACGCCCTTGCCGTCGTTCTTCTCGAGGCCGCTGAAGTAGGCGTCGGCGATCGAAATCATTTCCGGGCGCGACAGCCGCTGCGCCGGAGGAATCGATTTGAACCACATGTCCTCGGGCTTGTAGCCGGGCTTGTCCAGATCGGCGATGTTGGCTGGACCGCCGCCGCCCTGCCGGAAGTAGATGGCTTCCACTTCAGAGATGCGACCGAGTTGGATGCGCAGGCGCAGGCTCATCAGCAACGGCTTGCCGGCTTCATGCATGGTGCCCATGAAAACCACGCTGCCGAACTCCGGGTCGGCGAAGATGTGCTTGTAGTTGCCGGGGCCTTCCACGGTTTTCCAGAACCCGTCGCCGAGCTGCATCACCTGATCGTTTTCGGTGTACTTGACGTCTGCCGAGAGCGGCAGGCGCTTGGGATCGCGCGCGACCAAGGCAGCTATGTATTGATTGACCACGTCCTCCAGACAAGCCCGGTTGCAATTGAGCGGGATGGGCCCGGTGGAAGCGCTGGCGTGGGAGCCGAGAGCCAGCGCGGCCGCAATTGCGCCGGCGGCGACGAGGGTGAAGCGCATGATCAGTTGTTCTCCTGGGATGGGATTCTATCAGGTCCGGGCTATCGGGTCGGGAAAAGTGGGATAGTAGGAGCATGGCGCGGGGCTGGGAAAGCAAGTCGGTCGAATCTCAGATCGAAGCGGCCGAGGAGCGCGCGGCGTTGGCGAAGGCGACGAAACTGACGGCCGAGGAGTCCGATCGCAAGCAACAACGCGAGAGTCTGCAATTGTCGCGGACCCGTGTGATGCACGACCTGGAAACCTCAAAGAACCCCCACTATCGCGCGACGCTGCAAGCGGCATTGAAGCATCTGGACGACAAAATCGCCACGCTCAAGTGATGCTGCGGTTTCTCTGCTTTGCAATTCTGGCTGTCCCTGTAATGGCGCAACAGTTTCACATCGATCATGTAACAGTGGCGGGCAAGAATGTCGAGGCCATGACCAAGGCGCTGCGCACTGTAGCGGGAATCGCGGCGGAGTACGGCGGCCCGCACTCCAATCACGCCACCGAAATGGCGCTAGCCAGTTTTCCAGATGGGTCATATCTGGAGCTGATCGCGATCCAACCGAAAGCCGATCCGGCTGCGCTAGCAGCGCATTACTGGCACAAGTTCATGGAATCGGATGGCGGACCGTGCGCCTGGGCGATTCGCCCTGCGGATTTCGGCGGAGAAGTCGAGCGCCTGCGCAAGGCCGGTGTTGCGGTGACCGATCCTCGCAAGAGTGGACGCAAGCGGCCAGACGGCGTCCAGCTCGATTGGGAGACGGCGCAGGTGGGTCCGACCAACGGCGGCTTCTTTCCGTTCATCATTCACGATTTCACGCCGCGAGATAATCGTGCCTTTCCGAGCGGTAAACCAACCACTACCAAATGGGCCGGCGTCGTCAATGTCGTGATCGGTGTTCGCAATCTCGACCCTGCCATCGCTCGATACCGGCAGGCGTACGGATTGCAGGCGCCAGTATTAGAGAGCAATGCCGCATTTGGCGCGAAGGTCGCGTTGTTTTCGGGAACCCCCGTCGTGCTAGCCGCGCCGCTCTCGCCCCAATCGTGGTTGAGCGCTCGCATCGAGCAATTCGGCGAAGCGCCGTGCGCATTTGTTCTCGGCACCCGGCCGACGACGACGCTTGACAAGATTTCTTGGGCCGACGCGGCACAACTGGGCTGGCATCTCGGCTTCGAAGTCAAATGAAGCTGCTCGCCCTGCTGGTGGCGCTGGCGCCATTTGCCTCCGCGCAGATCCAAATCGATCCCGCGATCGCAGCCGAGATCGCCAAAATCAAAACCATCGACAACCACGCCCACCCCGTGCTGCCCGCCGCCGGTGACACCGGTTACGACGCGCTCCCCGTCGAGCACATGGACCCCTACACCGAACCGGTGCGAATGCGAGCCGGATCCCCGCTGGCGGCGGAAGCCTCGACCCACGGCTTCGGAACCGAATCGATCCGGCAAAAGGGCCAAGACTACCCGAATTGGGTGCTCGATCAACTGGGCATCGAAACCATGCTGGCCAACCGGGTCACCATGGGACCGGGCATCGCGCCGCCGCGATTCCTGTGGGTGCCGTTCGATGACGCCTTGCTGTTTCCGCTGAATAATCGCGCGCTCGCGACAAATTCAGATCGGAAGGCGTTCTTTGACGACGAAGACCGCCTGCTCGCGCGCTATCTGAAAGAATGCGGCTACACCAGGCCGCCTGCAACGCTCAACGAATATCTGCAAAAGATCGTCGACCCGACCCTCCAGCGGCAGAAGCGCGGCGGAGCGGTCGCGATCAAGTTCGAGGCGGCCTATCTACGCTCGCTCGATTTCGACGACGTTCCTCGCTCTGAGGCTGAGTCCGCATACACACACGGACGGGCATACAAAAAACTGCAGGATTTCCTGTTCCGCTACATCGCGGCCGAGGCTGGACGGCTGGGGATGGCGGTGCATCTGCACGTGGCTTGGGGCGCAGGCGGCTACTTCGACATCGGAGGAACGAATCCGCTGCTGCTGGAATCGGTATTCAACGATCCGCGCTTGCGCCGAACCAATTTTGTGATGCTGCACGGCGGCTGGCCGTTCACTCGCGAGATCACGGCGCTGCTGTCGAAGCCCAACGTCTACGCCGATTTCTCCGCGCAAACGCTGACGAATTATCCTCGGCCGGTAGCGCAGGTGCTTCGGGAATGGCTGGAATTCGCCCCCGATAAAGTCTTGTTTGCCACCGATGCTTATCCCTATTCGGACGAGCTGGGCTGGGAACAATCGGGCTGGGTGGCGAGCAGCACGGGCCGGCAGGCGCTTGGATTGGCGCTCACGGAAATGTTGCATGACGGGGAAATCACGCGGGATCGCGCCTTCGAGTTGGCGCACATGGTCCTGCACGATAACGCCGCAAAGCTGTACGACCTGCAAAAATGAACGTTATCTGCGCGTTATCACGCAATCCACGACGCTACCAGAGCGATAGTGCGCGGCCTTCGCGCCACTAAGGTCTCTGAAGTTCCCCTAAGTGTTTCTCCTGAGCGCTTGTTGATTCGTAAAAACATAAACGCGAAATACCGCACATATATTCCGGATTCCCGGCCGAAATATATGGCAGGCGAGATGCGTTATGAGCCCAGCGTTGGGAGGCTGTATGGCAACAGGCGTAAAACCTTCGCGATGGAAAACGTGGGGCCACGCGGGCAGCATACGAAACAGTTTGCTGGTCCTGAGCGCCGCCGGAATTGTGCCGACCATTTGCGTCGCGTTGGTGGGATATTACACCATCGGCCGGTTGAACCAGAAGACTAGCGCCATCGTCTTCGCTACTTCTTCCCTGCGCAACCATTGGGAAGGCAACATGATGCATGACGACCTGCGTGGGGACGTCCTGGGAGTGCTTCTCGCCAAAACGAACCAAGAACGTGCCATGGGGCGGACCAGCCTGGAGTCGGACGCGAAGAGGTTTCGCGACGCCTTGATGCGGAATCGAAGGATGCCGGCACTGGAACCCGACGTCCGCGCAGCCCTGAACGCCTTGTACCCATCGCTTGAGGCTTACGTCCTGGAGGCGGAAGCAATGGGCGAATTGGCGGATCACGATCGGGCGAGGGCGATCGCCTACCTGCCTCATTTTGAAGAGTCGTTTGTGGCACTCGATCAGGAGCAAGACCGCGTCAGCGAGTTGGTGATGGGGAACGAGGCAAGTGCCGAGCGGGACAGCGCTCGAACGGCGACACTCAGCAAACGTATCGTGCTGAGCTTCAGCCTGCTCTCGCTGGTGGGCTTCGGCACGGTTTCCTGGGTGCTTTCGCGCCGCCTTTCCAGGCCGTTGAGCGCCGGCATGCAGACCATTCTCGCGAAGTCCAACATCATCGCGATGTTCGTCGGTGATCGTACGGGAGCCATTCGCGACGCCAACGACGGATACCTTCAATTTCTGGGACACACCAGAGAAGATCTAGCCGCCGGAAAAGTGCATTGGAGAGGGACCTATGCGCCGGAATATCGCCACTTGGTGCCACAGTTTCAAAAGCAGCTTGACTCGCAAGGAGTCTCTGCTCCGGTGGAGGTGGAATATATTCACGCCGATGGCCATCGCATTCCGGCTCTGTTAGGAATGGCGACCTTGGATCCCGAGGAAAATACGGCCATTGGATTCATCGTGGATCTATCGGAGCGCAAGCGCATCGAGGAGAGGCTACGCAAGAGTGAACAACGGCTGCGGGCGCTGGTGGATTCGCTGGACGATGTCGTAGTCGAGATGGACGAGCATGGGACCTTCCTGGACGTCTGGGCGCGCAGTGACGACCTGCTGCCGCGGCCCAAGGCGGAAATGATCGGCCAAAACATCGAGACAATTCTGGGTGATGCGATTACGCAGTCCTATCTCGACAAACTCCGCGCCGCTTTTGAAACCGGCCGCTCCCAAGAATTTGAATATTCGTTTAAACGTTCCAAGGACCCGGAGGGCACCTTGCACTGGGTCATGGTCCGCTTTCATCCCATTCGCTCCGGCGATGCCGTTCCGAAGACGGCCTGCCTGGTAGTCAGCGAAATCACGGCGCGGAAGCAGGCCGAAGAGGACTGGCGCCGAGCCAAAGAGGAAGCTGAGTCGGCCAACGTCGCAAAAAGCGAGTTCCTGGCCAACATGAGCCACGAGATTCGCACTCCCATGAACGGCATCCTGGGAGCCCTGGAACTGGTGCTGGACACTCCGCTCAACGCCGACCAACGCGAATTCCTCGGCATGGCAAAGTCGTCCGCGGCCTCGCTGCTGGGAATTTTAAGCGATATTTTGGATCTCTCCAAGGTGGAGGCCAGGAAACTGGATCTCAACCCGGAGGAATTTCGTTTGCGCGAGATGATGAATGATACGGTACGGCTGCTGATGTCGCGCGCGCGGGAGAACGGTCTGGAGCTCACCTGCCACGTAGAGGACGCCGTACCAGACGTGCTGGTCGGCGATGACATGCGGCTGCGACAGGTGCTGCTCAACCTGGTGGGAAACGCGCTCAAGTTCACCGAGCAGGGAGAAGTGGAAGTGCGAGTTGCGCTGGAATCGCGCTCCAAGGGAAATGTCGAATTGCATTTTGTGGTCCGTGATACCGGCATTGGGATCGCCCCTGAAAAGCAGAAGCTGATTTTCGAGGCCTTCGCTCAGGCCGATGGATCCATGACTCGAAGATTCGGCGGAACGGGTCTGGGTCTGACCATCTCTTCGCGCCTGGTAGAGTTGATGGGCGGGCACATGTGGCTGGAAAGCGCACCGCGCGAAGGAAGCCGGTTTCACTTCACAGCCGTCTTGGCCATGCCTTCTTCGAAGGTAGTCCACATCCGAAGGATGAGGTTGGCTGCAACGGCAAGTGGCCGTCACAACAACGATTTGCGGAGGCTTCAGATCCTGCTCGCCGAAGACAATCCAATCAATCAGAAAGTAGCGGTTCGTATCCTGCAAAAGCATGGGCATCACGTTGAAGTGGCGTCCAGCGGCCGGGAAGCGCTGTCAGCCTTGGAGCGCAGCTCATTTGATTTGGTGTTGATGGATGTGCAGATGCCGGACTTGAACGGATTAGAAGCCACCGCGGCCATCCGCGCCAATGAGAGCTCGACCGGCGAACATTTGCCCATCATCGCCTTGACGGCCGGCGTTATGGAGGGCGATCGGGAGAAATGCCTGGCGGCCGGAATGGATGATTTCATGGCCAAACCGTTCCAGACAGACGTGCTGATGAACATTTTGCAAGCCCACGCGCCGAAAACGCCAAGCCCGGCTGGAGTTTCGTCAACTGCCGAAGCACTTGCTATTCTATAGTTGACGGACTTCCCTCCGCGCCAAAATCTTGAAAATTGGATTTGTAAGTCTCGGCTGCCCTAAGAACCTCGTGGATACCGAGGTGATGATGGGTGAGCTGTGCGAACGCGGTCACGAGCTGACTTCACAACCCGGCGACGCCGACGTGCTGGTGGTGAATACCTGCAGCTTCATCGATCCGGCCAAGCAGGAATCCATCGACACGATTCTTGAGATGGCCGAGTACAAGAAAACCGGCCGCGCGCGGAAGCTCATCGTAGCGGGATGTATGGTGGAGCGTTACCGCGATCAGATTCGCGGCCAGTTGCCCGAAGTGGACGCGCTGATCGGCACTAACGAGCTTTCCAAAATCGTGGCTCTGTGCGAGGGCTTCGAGCCGGACGCCAATCCACTAGAGCCCTATCTTTATCACGATCTGACGCCGCGCGTTTTGGCCACCGCGAACCATTTCGCCTATATCAAGATCGCCGAGGGATGCGATCATCCCTGCTCCTTTTGCGTGATCCCGCAGTATCGCGGCAAATTCCGCAGCCGGCGTTTTGAATCGGTGATCGCCGAAGCCACACGGCTGTTTCGGCAGGGCGTGCGCGAGATCAATCTGATCGGGCAGGACACAACCTCGTACGGCGTGGACCTGGGGATCAAGGACGGGCTGCCCGAATTGATGGCGCGGCTGGCCCAAATTGAGACCGCCCACCAGAAGTGGATCCGGTTCTTGTACTGTTATCCGAACCGCATCACGCAGAAACTGCTGGACACTATCGCCGGACACGCGGCGTTGGTGAAGTACATCGATATGCCGTTGCAGCACGCGAGCCCGAACGTATTGAAGCGCATGAAGCGCGGGTCGCATGGTGATTTTTTCCTGAAGCTGCTGGAGCGGATCCGCGCGACGATTCCGGGCGTGGCCATCCGGACCAGCATGATCGTCGGCTTTCCGGGCGAGACCGAAGCGGATTTTGAGACTTTGTGCGATTTCGTGAAGGCCGGTCAGTTCGACCGGCTGGGCGTCTTTTCTTATTCCGACGAAGACTCCAGTGCGAGTTTTCAGCTGGACGCTAAAGTGGACGGCCGTACGATTCACAACCGCAAGCAGAAGCTGATGGCCGTGCAACGGCGAATTTCGAAATCGCGGAATCGCCAGATGATCGGGCGCGAAGTGGACGTTCTGATCGAAGGGCCGTCGCCCGAAACGGATCTGCTGTGGCAGGCGCGCATGTCCACCCAAGCGCCTGAGATTGATGGGTTCTGCTACGTGAACGACTTTGCGGGCGCCCAGCCGCGCCGCGGCGAGATCCGCCGCATTCGAATCACCGAAGCGCACGATTACGATCTGATCGGAACGCTGGACCAGGCATCCGAAGAGCCAGTGCCGGTTCCCGTGCCAAATGCGTTCCCCATCCTTGCCGCGACGCGATGAAGTGCCCGATCTGCAAAAAAGAAGTTCCAGCCGACTCGCCATATCATCCCTTTTGTAGCGAGCGCTGCAAGATCATGGACCTCGCTAATTGGGCCACCGAAAAATACGTGATCTCCACTCCGGTGCAGCCCGAGGATCTCGAGAACGACCGCCTGAACGCAAGCGAAGGCTCAAACAGTGACGAGTTTTAGTCCCCTGCCCCGGCGGAACCCTGGCGCGTTTCTGATCGCGACATGGTTCGGTTGCGGTTTCACGCCGGTCGCTCCCGGGACCGCTGGGTCACTCGCTGCCCTGGTGATCGCGATGGGCCTCTACTATTTCGGCGGATACGGCCGCGGAATGCTATTGCTGCTTACCGCGATTCTGCTCGCTCCAGGCATCTGGGCGGCTGATGTTGTGGCGAAGCAGACGAACAAACCGGATCCTCAGATCGTGGTGGTGGACGAAGTGATTGGGCAGTGGATCACGCTGGCTGGCGCAGCAACTTTCAACTGGAAGACCTGGCTGGCGGCCTTCGCGCTGTTCCGTTTGCTGGATATGTGGAAGCCCGCACCCGCGCGCCAACTGGAAAGCCTGCCAGGTGGCTGGGGCATTGTAGCTGATGACGTGATGGCGGGGCTTTACGGTGCGCTTGCTATATTCGTAATAGATCGTTTTCATTTATTCACTTATGGCATCTAAGAAGGACTCGAACGGCCGTCCGCAGATTTCGACCGTGACCCCGGAAGCGGCCATCCCGGGCGGCGAGTTCCAAATCCGCGGTGCGGGCTTGGCGAAATCCGAGCGTCCGCGCGTCACCATCGGCGATGTGGAAGCGCCCATCGTCATCGGGTCCGATTCCTGCGTGATTGTGCGGGTGCCGGAGGGAGCCTCGGCAGGCGAGCTGGTGGTCGCATCCGGCGCATATAGCAGCCAGGCTTGGACCTGCGATATCGGAATCCAAATTGCCGAGAATCTCTACCCGGTTGGAAACCCAGCGGTGGATTCGTTTGGCAACATCTATGTGACCTTCAGCGGCTCGCGGGGCCAGAAGACGCCGGTCTCGGTGTACAAGATCGATCTCAACTACAACTCCAAGCCCTTTGCCAGCGAGATCATGAACGCCACGGGCCTGGCCTTTGACAATGCGGGCGTGCTCTACATTTCCAGCCGATACGACGGCGTCGTGTATCAAGCCACTTCCGCGGGCAACGTCTCGGTGTATGTGGAAGGGATGGGAGTGGCGACCGGGATCGCGTTCGATCACGACGAAAATTTGTATGTTGGCGATCGCAGCGGCACGGTCTTCAAGATCAGCCGGTCGCGTCAGATTTATGTCTTCGCGACGCTCGAGCCGTCCATCGCGGCGTATCATTTCGCGTTTGGCGATGACGGGTATCTCTACGTGACCGGGCCGACCACATCCAGCTTCGATTCGGTGTATCGAGTTTCCGCGGCCGGCGAGGTGGAGACCTATTATCGCGGCTTGGGGCGCCCCCAAGGCCTGGCATTGGACGCCGAAGGCCGCTTGTATGTCGCGGCTTCGCTCGGCGGGCGGCGTGGCGTGGTCCGGTTCGACCACGACCGGAATCCGGAACTGTTCTTGTCCGGCCCGGGTATCGTCGGACTAGCGTTCACGCCCTCCCGAGCCATGGTGATTTCTACCAACAATGCGCTGTTTCGCGTGGACGCGGGCATTGCGGGCCGTCCCCTTCCCTGATGCCCGACGCCGAAATCATCGCGATTGGCTCGGAATTGCTCACGCCGCAGAGGCTCGACACCAACTCGCTGTATCTCACCGATCAGCTCAACGCGCTGGGCGTGGAGGTAGTACGGAAGACAGTGGTGGGCGACGAGCGCGAGCGGCTCACCGACAGCATTCTAGGCGCTGCGGCCCGTTCGAAGATCGTCGTGCTCACTGGCGGCCTGGGTCCCACCGAAGACGATCTCACGCGCGAAGCGGTGGCCGGCGCTTTGGGGCGTTCGCTGGTGTTTCATCAGGATATTTGCGACGGCATTGAAACGCGCCTGCGCTATTTCGGACGGAAGATGGCGGAAATCAACCGGCGTCAGGCCTACGTCATCGAAGGCGCCGAGGTGCTGCCCAACGCTCGCGGCACCGCGCCTGGCCAATGGATTTTGAACGACGGCGTGGCGTTTGTCCTGCTCCCCGGTCCGCCCGTCGAGTTGAAAGCGATGTTCGAAGGGCAGTGCCTGCCTCGCCTGGAGAAATTGCTGCCGCCGCAGGTGATTCGCACGCGCTGGCTGCGCGTCGTTGGAATGGGGGAGTCCGACCTGGATCAACTGATTTCGCCTGTGTACAAACGCTACCCAAATCTGGCGACCACCATCCTGGCGGTTTCAGGCGAGATTCATGTGCATCTGCGGGCTCGCTGCGCGTCGGTGCAAGAAGCCGAAACGCTGGTGGCGCAGGCCAGCGCCGAGATCGAGCCGCTGCTGGGCGATCGCGTCTATTCGTGCAATGGCGATTCCCTGGAGCAAGTGATCGGCGATTTGTTGCGCGCGCGCGGTGCGTCGCTCAGCGTGGCCGAGAGCGCGACCGGCGGGCTGCTGGGTGGAAGGATCACCGCTGTTCCGTCAGCGTCCGACTATTTTCGCGGCGGATTCGTCACGTATTCGGATCAGATGAAGATCCAGTTGCTGGGCGTTCCGGCCGAGATGATCGCCGAGCATAGCGCGGTGAGCGAGCCGGTGGCCCAGGCCATGGCGGAGGGTGCACGGGCGGGCACGGGATCGGATTATGCACTGTCGATCACCGGCTATGCGGGGCCGGAGGGCGAGAAGGTCGGCCTGGTGTTCATCGGCCTGGCTGCGCCCGACGGCAGTGAAGTGCGTCGCGTGCAGTGGCCCGCGGATCGCGATCGTGTACGCGCATTTTCCACCAACATCGCGCTCGACATGTTGCGCCGACGTCTGCTGAGCAGTCGGCCCTGAGGCGGCTATGCCGTTCCAGGTGTTTCAGGCCGATGCCAAAAGCATTCTGAGCGCAACCACCGGCTTCATCGCGGAGGCTGGATTCACTCACTCGCTGACGCCCGCGCGCAATTGCACTTTTGGCTGCGCGTATTGCTACGTGCCCACCATGGGCATTTACGGCGGATTGAAGCCGGAGGACTGGCGGCACTGGGGTCAATTCACCACCTTCAAGACCAATGCCCCGGAGTTGCTGCGGCGTCAGTTGCGTGATGACCAAGTGATCTACTGTTCGCCGCTGGTGGATCCGTATCAGCCGGCGGAAGAGACCGAGCAGTTGATGCCCCGCCTCTTGGACGAGCTTCTAACGCGCCCTCCGAAGGTGTTCGTAATCCAGACACGCGGGCCGCTGATCGTGCGGGATTTGGCGCTGTTGTTGGAATTATCGCGGCGCACGACGCTGCGCGTGAGCTTTTCGCTCACCACCAATCGCGAATCCGTACGCAAGTTGTACGAGCCACATTGCGCGACGCTGGATTGCCGCGTGAAGGCGATGCACGAGCTGCGCTCAGCAGGCATCACGACGTTTGCAACGCTTGCGCCGCTGCTGCCGTGCGACCCGGAGGAGTTGGCTGGGATCGCGCTGGACTCCACTGGCCAGGACATTATTGGCGATCCGCTGCATGTGCGATCCGTAAAGCCTCGTGGCGCCACAACGCGCGACACTGCGTTTGCGATCAGCCGGAAGCACGGGCTCGAGGATTGGCTGGATGGCGATTTTCAGGCTGAAATCGTGGAACGCATCGCGCGAGTTGTGCGATTGGCGGGCCGGCGATTCGCCACGGGAACGGAAGGATTTCGATGGCTGACACAATAACTGCGCATTCTGTTTTGGAGCGCCTGGGCGTCGTTCCCGATAGTTCAGGCGTCGCTTCAATCAACCCGGCCGATGGAAGCACACTCGCTCGAGTTTCCCTGGCCTCGGCCGACGACTACCAGCGCACCATCGCCAAGAGTATCGATGTATTCAATCGCTGGCGCATGTTCCCTGCCCCCAAGCGCGGCCAGATCGTGCGCGAGATCGGCGACGAGCTGCGGCGATCGAAGGACGACCTCGGAATGCTGGTGACGCTAGAAACCGGCAAGATTCTGGCGGAGGGCAAGGGCGAGGTACAGGAAATGATCGACATCGCGGATTTCGCCGTCGGCCTATCGCGCCAGCTCTATGGCCTGACCATAACGAGTGAACGTCCCGAGCACCGGATGTATGAGCAGTGGCAGCCGCTTGGTGTCGTCGGAGTGATCTCGGCATTCAATTTTCCAGTAGCGGTCTGGTCGTGGAATGCTCTGCTGGCCGCGGTGTGCGGCGATTGCGTTATCTGGAAGCCCTCGCTCAAGACTCCGCTGACCGCGATTGCCGTGCAGAACATTTGCGATCGCGTACTGGCGCGGCACGGCTGGAGCGGGATTTTCCAATTGATCATTGGAGACGACGCGACCGTCGGCAAGCGGTTGATCGAAGACCGCCGGATTCCGCTCATCAGTGCGACCGGTTCGACGCGCATGGGACGCATTGTGGCCGAAACGGTGGCCCGGCGGCTCGGCCGCACGCTGCTCGAACTCGGCGGCAACAATGGCGTCATCGTAATGAACGACGCAAATCTCGATTTGGCGCTGCGCGCGGTGTTGTTCGGCGCGGTGGGAACGGCGGGGCAACGCTGCACCAGTATCCGGCGGCTTTTCCTGCAGCGCGGAATCGCCGAGGACCTGACGCGCCGCCTCGAATCCGCCTATGGCCGCATCCGCATCGGCGATCCGTTGGACGAACAGACGCTGATGGGACCGCTGATCGACCCGCAGGCTGTAGAAGCAATGCGCGCGGCGCTTACTCGAATCCAGGCCGAAGGCGGCGAAGTGATCTACGGCGCCCCAGACCACGACGATGACCTGGGCGGTTGCTTTGTTCGGCCCGCTCTGGTGAAGGCCCGCGCCGACATGCCGATCGTTCAGGAAGAAGTCTTCGCGCCGATTCTCTACTTGATCGAGTTCGACACCTTGGACCAAGTTATTCAATGGCACAATGCCGTGCCGCAAGGGCTCTCCTCGGCGATGTTCACGACCAACATGATCTCGGCTGAAACATTCCTCGGCGCGCGCGGCAGCGACTGCGGCATCGCGAACATCAACATAGGCACCAGCGGCGCGGAGATCGGTGGAGCTTTCGGCGGCGAGAAAGACACCGGCGGCGGACGCGAAGCGGGCAGCGACGCTTGGAAGGCTTACATGCGGCGGCAGACCGTCACCATCAACTGGTCGCAGGAACTGCCGCTGGCGCAAGGGATCGAGTTCGAAATTTAGTCGCCCCTCCGTTACCATAGTGACTGTGATTCGCTACCCGGCTCTGTCGCTGGCGCTCGCGGGAATGCTCGCGGCGCAAGCTCCCCTCGAAAACACCGGCAAGCCCATGCGCGTGGCATATGAGTGCAAGGCTGACGACACACAGGCCGCGGGATTGGGATGCTCGGAAGACGATCCCTGTCCCGTGTATCTGGAGCTCGCGAACGTCGAGGCAGTGGGAAATAAGATCTTCCTGGCGGGAAATCTGCACACGCCAACCAGTACTCTATACTCGGTTTTGATAGAGTCCGAGGACGCCGGCGCCAACTGGGAGGAGCCACATCCGCGAGCGCGTTCCTCCGGACTTGACCAGATTCAATTTATCGATTTTCAAAACGGATGGATTTCTGGCGCGAATTTGCAGGGCGCGTCGCGCGATCCTTTTCTGTTGATCACCACCGATGGCGGCAAGACCTGGCGCGAGCGTCCTATTTTCGAAGAGAGCCGCGTGGCGGCCATCGAGCGCTTCTGGTTCGATTCGCCGGAACACGGAACCTTGCTGATCGACGCACGCCTGGACAACGGTAAACGTGAGCTCTACGAAACGCAGACGGGCGGAGAGAGTTGGGCCTTGCAACAGACCTCCGGGGAACCGATCCGTTCCGCAAAAGAGAGGCCCTCAGGCTTGAGTTGGCGCCTGCGCGCGGACGGATCGACGCACAGCTACGTTATCGAGAAGTCGGAGACCAATCACTGGCGAAAGGTGGCAAGTTTCCTGGTAAATATCGCGACTTGCAAAGAATGAAACCCGATCCGATCGAATTGGAGCTGTTTCGCCATTTTCTGGTTTCCATCGCCGAGGAAATGGGCGCGGTGCTGCGCAAGACTTCGTACTCGGCCAACATCAAGGAGCGGCGCGACTATTCTTGCGCCGTATACGATGCCGGCGGGGAAACCGTAGCCATGGGCGATCATATGCCGGTGCATCTGGGCGCGATGCCGCTCTCGGTGTGGCATGCCACGCAGGCCTTCCATCTCAAGCCCGGCGATGTCGCAATCCTGAACGATCCTTTCCGCGGCGGCACGCATTTACCCGATATCACCGCGGTTTCCGCCGTATTCGTGAAAGGTAGCAGCAAGCCGGCGTTCTTCGTGGCGAATCGTGCGCATCATGCCGACGTGGGCGGCATGAGTCCCGGCTCAATGCCTCTGGCGCGCGAGATTTATCAGGAAGGAATTCGTATTCCGCCCATCTTGTTGTCCCGCGGCGGGCGCATGGATCGTGAACTGCTCGACCTGATTCTCGCGAACGTGCGTACTCCCGTGGAGCGCGAGGGCGACTTGTTGGCGCAATGCATGGCGATCAAACGCGGCGAACAGCGTTTATTGGAATTAGCGGCGAAGTGCGGAATGCCCACGGTCCGCCGTAACATGACGGCGCTCAAGGGTTACAGCGAGCGGATGATGCGCTCGGCCATCCGGCGGCTTCCGGCGGGAACCTATCGCGCCGAAGACTTTCTCGACAATGATGGCATCACGGACCGGCCGGTCAAGATCGCGGCGACTGTCACTATTCGCGGTGATCGCGCCCGCGTCGACTTCACCGGCTCCGATCCCCAGGTGGAAGGTTCAGTGAACGCCAACTACGCGGTCGCGGTTTCGGCGGCGACCTATGTCTTCCGCTGTCTGGTGCGCGAAGATATTCCCTACACCGCTGGTGTCATGCGGCCGCTTGAGATAATTGCGCCCAGCGGACTGGTGGTCAGCGCTCAACCTCCCGCTGCGATGGCCGCGGGTAACGTGGAGACATCGCAACGCATCACCGACGTCATTCTGCGGGCGTTGTCGCACGCTGCGCCCGAATTGATTCCCGCCGCCAGTTCGGGAACCATGAACAATCTCACGTTCGGGGGATGGGATCCTGTGCGTCAACGCGCCTTCGCCTACTATGAAACGATCGCGGGTGGCATGGGAGCATCGGCCCGCTCGGATGGCGCGAGCGCTACTCACACCCATATGACCAATAGCTGGAACACGCCGGTGGAAGCATTTGAACACCTCTACCCGCTGCGCATCCGCGCCTATCGGATTCGCCCTGGCTCGGGAGGAAATGGCAAACATCGTGGCGGCCACGGGATCGTGCGCGAATATGAATTTCTCACGCGCGCGGACGTGACCATTTTGTCGGACCGGCGCAAGCGTGGACCGTACGGCCTGGCGGGTGGCGGCGCCGGAGCTCGCGGCAGGAACTCGTTGCTGCGCGGCAAACGAACTATCGCCATTCCCGGGAAGGCGCGCTTTGAAGTGCGCCCTCGCGACGTGCTGCGTATCGAATCGCCTGGCGGAGGCGGCTACGGCAAGCCAGCCTGAAGCGGTGCGTCGCGTTGCGATGCGACAGACTTGGCGCCGCCTCACCTTCCTGCATTGGCCGTACGCTCCAGATCTGATCCGCAGCGTCATTCCGGCGGGGATCGAGTTGGACAACTTCGATAACACAGCCTGGGTTGGCTCACGCAAGTGTCTTGAGCCTGCGAGAAACTTTGTTTGAAGCCTCCGGTCTTCCACCGCCGCGCGGCACGCCCATCGCGCACTATAGTGAAGAACTAAGCGTCAAAATCGGATTCCCGGAGTGAAACGGCCGCCCGTACCATCTACACTGGGATTTCATGGCCAAGTTCAAGTCTGCCGGAAGTAAGAAGACTTCAGAGAAAGTGAAGTCGGCGCGAGCCGCTGTCCCATGCCTGGTTCTGGTGGCGTTGGGAGTCGCTCTGATTTGCCTGCTATTCTATTACTCCCTACAATCCACCATACAATGAGAATCGATCACCGCAAACCAGATCAATTGCGTCCGGTACGAATCACCACCAACTACCTCATGACCGCGGAGGGCTCGGCGCTGATCGAGGCCGGGCACACGCGCGTACTGTGCGCCGCAACGGTGGAAGACACCGTCCCGCAGTTCTTACGGGGCAGCGGGCGCGGATGGGTGACCGCGGAATATTCGATGTTGCCGCGAGCCACCGCGACCAGGACCCCGCGCGAAGTCACCAAGGGCCGCCCTTCGGGACGCACGCTCGAGATCCAGCGATTGATCGGCCGCTCGCTGCGCTCGGTGGTCGACACGGCGGCGCTCGGCGACCGCACGGTGGTGGTGGATTGCGATGTGCTCCAGGCCGATGGGGGCACTCGCACTGCGTCCATCACCGGCGCTTATGTCGCACTGGCGCTGGCGCTCCAGAAGTTGGTGAAGTTCGGCGCGTTGAAGTCGCTGCCCATAACGCAGCCCGTGGCGGCAACCAGCGTCGGAATCTCGGCTGCGGGCGTGCCTCTCCTGGATCTTTGTTACGAGGAAGATTCCAGCGCGGAAGTGGATATGAATTTGGTGATGACCGGCTCGGGGCGCTTCGTTGAACTGCAAGCCACGGCGGAAAAAACCCCTTTCAACGACGAACAACTCGCACAGATGATCGCGCTGGCGCGCCAAGGCATCACCGAGCTATTTGCGATCCAGAAGGCGGCCTTGGGAATCTGAGGTTGAAACTGTATTGCGCCACCACGAATCCGGGAAAGCTGCGCGAGTTTCAAATGGCGCTGGCGGGCGTTTTCCAAGTGGAGTCGCTACCGGGTCTGAAGTCCATCCCGGCGTGCCAGGAAACTGGCGCAACATTCGAAGAAAACGCCATCCAGAAGGCCCTCTATTATTCGAAGTACTCCGATGGATATCTTTTCGTGGATGACTCCGGACTCGCTGTGGATGCTCTCGGCGGTGCGCCGGGTGTCTACTCCGCGCGCTTCGCAGGCCCGCATGCCACCGATGAAGACAACACGCGGCTGCTCCTGGAACGCATGCGCGGCGTTCTCGATCGCACTGCCCGGTTTGTCTGTGTGGTGGCGTTGGCCCAATCCGGGAGCTTGTTGCACACGTTTCGCGGCGAGGTGGAGGGCCGGGTGACCGATGCGCCTCTGGGAACCAACGGCTTCGGCTACGATCCGATATTTTTCTATCAGCCGTTCGGCTGCACCTTCGGACAAGCGCCGTTCGACCGAAAGATGGAAGTGAGCCACCGCTCGCGCGCGCTCCGGGCAATGTCGGAATACTTGGATCAGCATCACAAGGGTTAACCTGAATTGAAGAGGAGACTACCATGCATGAAACAGATCCGCTTCTTGGACCTGTGGAGTCAGACGAGCATCGGGAGATGTGCGGCGTCCAGATGGATGTGGCGCGAGCAGGCGCAGCCCGGGTGAAGCGTCTGATCTATCCGCCCGGATACCATTGGGCCAAGGAGATGAGCGGCCTGATCGGCAGCAAGTATTGCATGCACGCGCACGTCGGTTTCATGGCCCGTGGCCAGATCAACGTGCGTTTCGCGGACGGCTGCGTGGAGGAGTACAAAGCGCCGAAGTTCGTTAGCGTCGAGCCCGGACACGAAGGTTGGGTGGTGGGCGACGAACCCGCGGTGCTGATTGAATTCGATTTCGAAGGCGACACTGTCAACCGCCTCGGCGTCCCGCAAGTGCATAAGCATGGCGCTTGATTCTGTTGAGCCATGGCTCCGTGGACCGCTCGAAGGAGTCCATCCAATGGTCGCGCCGACGGTGCATGCCTATATGCAGGCGCGGGAAGATCTCGCACAGTGGACGAACGGCCTAAGCGACGCGCAGATCTGGTCACGGCCCCACGGTCTCGCCCCGGTCGGATTCCAACTGCGGCACATCGCGGGAAGCGTCGATCGCTTGACCTCCTACTTGCGTGGTGAACAATTGAGCAGCGAACAAATCGAAGCGGCCCGCGGCGAGATGGAGCCTGGAGCAGGGCGGGTAGAATTGTTGGAAATGGCCGCGCGCTCGCTTCAAGAGTCTGAACGAGTGATTCGCGAGCTCGATCCGGCCACGTTGACCGCCGCGCGCGCGGTCGGCCGCAAGCAGTTACCGACCACCGTGATGGGGTTGGTGGTCCATTTAGCCGAGCACACGCAACGTCATGTAGGTGAACTGATCATCACCAGCAAGCTTGCCCGGATGGCGTAACCAAAAAGTACTAGCCAGGCCCCCAGTTGAAGTGGCGGTCATAACCGTTTAGACTTCAGTCTTGTACATTCCTGAGGCGGACTTTGAATATCTGATCCGCACGCTCTCCGACGCGCGGTCTCGCGCCACTGAACTGGCTGTCTCGATAGGTTCGCGTCTGGGGACCGAGCACCGCTTGGCCCAGCTGGCCAATTCAGCCGCTGCCAGCATCGAAAGTACATTGCGCCAGGTCCGCAACCCCGCCGCTGAGAAGTTGGATAGCGCCATTGGACTTGCGGAGCCCATCGCGTCCCCGCCAATGCCGGTCTCGTTCTCGGGCGGAGCCGGCCTGGACGCTGAACATTGGCTGTCGGCGTTCGTCGACGAACTTCTGGTTCAAGCCCGCAGCGCCGGCGGAATCACATTCGAAGGTGTAGAGCGGCTGCTGCAGCACCGTAAGGACGAGTTTCTCCGGGACTTTCTGACGGCTCGCAGAATGTACCGGGCCTATCCTCGCCTGTTCCCCGAGATTACGAACGAAGCCCGCCAGGCAGGCACTTCATAGGACACCACCGATTATGAACTTTGACACCAGAGGATTCAGTGAGCTGACGCGCAAGGCGACCGAGTTGATGGCCGATACCGCCGATGTTCCCATCGTGTTGCACAGCCGCCTCGGCGAGCACCATGAGCTGACTCGGGCCGCGCGGGAAATGGTGGCCAATATCGAAGCCTTGGTACGCGAACTTCGCTCGTTCGATGCTTCCGGCGCGCACGATGCCGGTGAATCAGATTTCGTAGTATCCTGAACGCAGTTATTACCACCATCGGAGGACTTTCGTGAGCACTCAAATACTGGACGAAGAAAAAACTCTCGCTCGATTACAGGCACTCATGCGATCGGAGCACTGGCTAGCCACCTATGTGAGCGATCTGCTGAGCGCGCATGACCTGTCGGCGGGCATTGATTTCAGGACCGCCGAACAGCTGCTCTCGGCCGAGAGAGAACAATTCGACAAAGATCTTGTGATCGCGCGGCGCATGCTCCGGGTCTATGGCAAGCAGGTAATGGCCGACAACCTGACGCAAAGCGCCTACGTTCCCAACAACAGCTAGCAGGCCGGCAACAGCCCGGGCGAATTGCTCAATGCAGCACCGTGATGGGCACCCAAGCGGACGTGTTCTCCCAGTTCAGGGATAGTGTTCCGGCATTGGCGCCCGTCGAAGCCAGTTCGATCTTGAAGGTCTCCACCGGCGAGCTCAGCGGCTTCAGATTCATTTTTACTCGCCCGAAATCCTGAGCATCGCTGTAGTCCAAATGGAATTGTCCGGTTTGCTTGTTGATGATGAGCAGCCACTGCTTCTCGTTCGGCAGCGTCCAGATGCTGTAACTGCCCTTCGGAACCTTGAGGCCGTTGATGTCGAGCGCCGTTTCGGTGGTAATCTTTGTCGCCCAATTGGCGCCGGTACACCAGACTTCGCCGTACGGCACTAGACTTCCTATGATCTTGCGCCCGTACATCGACGGGGCGTAATACTCGATGACGATGTGATTCCCGCCAATGACGGCGGACGCGCTGGCCGGGGGACTGGTGTGACGCTGCGCTGAGGCCGTGCTCGTCAGTGCAAGCGCGGCGAATCCTGCGAGGAGTAACGGTGCAAATCGGGTCATGCGCAATCTCCACGCCCATGGTAGCTCAGGGCCGGGGCCCCCGCTGCTTTTCGTAAGCCGATTCGAAGAACGCGAGGTGAGCCGGATTAGGCGCTGGTCCAACTTGAGCCTGATCGCCCAATACCATCGGCGCGGCGCTCTTCTGATCGTCATAAGCCGGCCACTTCGCCAAGCCCTTTCCATTCGGATCGCCATTGGCCGCGAAGTTCACCCAGTAGGACGACAGCATGTCAGAGACTTGATGATCGAGATCCGTCCAGGCGCGCGGCGGAAGCAGATTTTGGAAAACGTACTGGGCCTCCGCGCCGTGCGTTGCACCGGAGCCAAGACCGCCGCGAGGACCAGCGCCCGCAGGTGGCGGAGGCTGATGCGTGAAGTAATAAAGGTACGCCTTGGAACGGCCGGTCTTGGTTTGCGCCCGAGTCCAAATTCGCATCACGAACGCCAGTTCATCACGAAATGCGGCCAGTTGCGAAGCATTCGCTTCTTCGTCGGAGCCCGCCGGATACAGCTTCAGAAACGCATCCGCCTGATCGCCGAAACGCCCGCGCGCGCGTTCGATGAATTTTTCGGCGGTGGTCGGCTGCAGGAAAAACGTGCCTTCGTCTTGGTTGGAGCCGTCCAGCAGCGGCACATCGTTCTGGTTGCCTTGAGCGAACGCCGCGCCCACGTCCTCGGGAATAAACCAGCCGTCAATCACCGGGCCACCCGCGCGCCCCGCCTTCAACAAATCCCCAGCTGGTTTCGCGCGCAATTCCTCCAGGGTCTGCGCGTTCATGGCGCCCGCCATCTTCAATCCGTCTTGTTCGGCTTCGGCCAGCGTGCGCGTCCTGCCGATCGACAGGCCCATCCAAGCGCCGCTCTCACCAATGGCGCGTTGGAACAATCCTTTCACTTGCGGTGATCCCATCAGGTTGGCGATGCTCGACGACCCGGCTGAATCGCCGAACACCGTCACTCGACGAGGATCGCCGCCGAATCCAGCGATGTTGGCGTGCACCCACTGGAGCGCCGCCGCCTGATCCATGAGCGCGTAGTTGCCCGAACCGCGCCGGTCCGATTCCTTGGTCAGCTCCGGATGCGAGAAAAATCCGAAAGCTCCCAGGCGATAGTTGATGGTGACCAGCACCACGCCCTTCTTCGCCAGCGCCTCTCCATCCACTCCCGGCGTCGATCCGGAGCCCGTGGTATAGCCACCCGGATGAATCCAGACCATCACCGGCCGCTTGTCTCCCGCCGTCTTCGCCGCCGTCCAGACGTTCAAGAAGAGACAGTCCTCGCTCATTTTCGGAGGATTCGGATTGGGTGCCGCGCCGCGAAATGCGGGCTGCATGCACATGGCCCCGAACTGATCGGCCATGCGAACGCCGTCCCAGTGCGCGAATGGTTGCGGAGCGCGCCAGCGAAGCTTTCCCGTAGGAGCAGCGGCATAAGGAATGCCACGGAACACGCGCACATCGGCATTCGATCCCGCAATCCCTGAAACCAATCCCGCGTCGACACGTACCGGCTCCTGGGTCGCCGCCAGCGACACATGTGCCAGGGCAAGCAGCGCCGCAATTGAGTAATAGGCTGGTCGCATAAAAGCTCCTAGGCGTTCATGATATCTGATCCGGCCGCTGTGTTAGGCTTGCGGTTTATGTCCGGAACCGGCCCGCTGGCCATTTCGAATGCGGTAACTCATCGCTGGATAATCGTCGCCTGGGCCGCGTGGATCTGCGCCGTTGTGGCGCTGGCCTTTCGGCCGTTTCTTAAGAACCTGGCAATCTTCCGCCAAGTCGATCCCGCGCTTTATCTGCTCATGCTGTCGGCGCTCGGCGTGGGTGTCGCCTCCGCCGCTGGTTATCACTTCATTAGACGCCGAGCCTTTTGGCGCTGGGAGCCGATCGTCCTTCCCCTTGCCTTGCTAGTTCTGTGCGCCATCTACTCGCCCGGTGGCGTAGCCATGATGCTGTGGATGCTGGCCGCCGCGTTCGCGACCGGAAAGCTTGCCACGAAACAGCTTGGCATTCAAGCCGATCTTGCCCTCAACACGCTAGCCGGCTTCGGCATCTTTTCCGTGCTGCTCTTTGTGCTCGGCATGAGCCATGCATTTTATCCGTGGGTTTTTGTGCTGATGTTTACAGCGCCTCTGCCGCTCTTCTGGAAATACTTTGGCGAACTGGCCGCGGAGCTTCGAGGCATACGCTCAGGATGGCTTGCCGACGAAGACATCACGGCGCCGCATGTCAGCATCGCGGTATTTACCGCCATCGTATTGGCGCTCATCACCGCCGCCACTATCCTGACGCCCGCCTGGAACGGTGACACCATTCAGTTTCACCTTCCCCTGATGCGCGTCTTCCTCGCGGCTCACGCCCTGACTGTCCCGCCCACGATTCCCTACGGCTACTATCCGCAAGGTTTTGAAGTTCTGGCGGCAGGAGCCTACGCGCTGGCTGGACAAATTGCCGCCCAGTTCGTCAACCCGGCGTTTTTCTGCCTCTCCATTCTGCTGCTCTATCGAATCGCGCGCCACTGTGGCATTTCCCGTTCTTGGACCGTGGCCGGCGTGGTTCTAGGCGTCTCCATCCCATTCGTGCATTGGACCGGAAGCGTCACCAAGAATGATTTACTGCTGGCTGCCTATCAGCTTGCCGCGCTGCTCTGCTATTTTCGATGGCGCGAGACGCTCGTGTTTCGCTGGATGCTGCTGAGCGCCTTTTTCATGGCGATGAGTTTCGACATCAAGCATGTTGCCGTCTTTGGAGCCATTCCCTGGGCGATCGCATGCGTATACACCCTCTGGCGTCAGCCAAAAAGGTTTGCCCGGATTTGTTCCCTGGCCGCCCTGATCCTCGTATTTGGCTTGCTTTGGCAAGCGCGCGCTTACCGGGCGACTGGAAACCCGTTTTCCCCGGCGACCCGTGAGTTGGTGCAAGGCAGACAAAGCCAATCCAAGCTCCCTCGTTACCTGCGAGCCCTCGAAACTCCCTATCTCACGCATTTTCGGGGCAAGACAAATCTTAACTTCCAGTCACCCACGCAAAATCCCGTCGGGATCGTGCTTCTGTTGCTGGCCCCGCTATGGTTGATCCGCCGCGCCAGAGGCTCAACATGGCGGACGGAAGCTGTGGTGTGGCTCTTTGTGATCCTCTACTATCCGCTCTGGACTCTGGAATTTTCTATCCTTCGATATGCCGTGGCACCGGTGCTGCTGCTGACGGTTCTCGGCGCAGCCAGGCTCGTGCTCTTTCCCCGGCCCCTCGCGATCACGGCCATGGGCGTGGCGCTGGTATTCGCCCTCCCCGTTGTGGTCCTCATCGAAATGGCGCCTGCTCAGATTCCTCTGTTCCTGAAGCAGATTAATGCCGCCACTTTCCTTCGGCGAACCCTGCCCCCTTATGGCGCCGTCGAATTCCTGAGTCAGCACGCGACATCATCCGATTCAATCCTCAGCGTTGGCGATTGGGCCGCCGCTTACGCACCCAACCCGGCCAATTTTCGAGTGGTTTATTTCAACGAGCGAAGTTATCAGCCCGGGAACGTTTTCAGGGCGCTGCACCCCAGCGACCGTTATCTTATTCTGCCCAGGCACGCAAACTTAGCGGAGTTGGAGTCTGCCGCGCGTCAAGATCTCCGCCTGACCCGTTTGTATCAGGACCATGATTTCGTGGTGGATGGGTTGCAGCCCGAAAAGCACTAGCCTGCGGCAGCGCCGCGTGTGTCGCCGCTGTTCGATGACACGTTGGACTTAGGCGGCGGCCCTTCGCCCGTTCGCGCCTGGATGGCGCGGACCGACCAAAGCAAGCTGCCCATTACAAACGACACTCCGTTATAGAAGTGATACAGCAAGTGAAACGGAAACGCCGCCAGTGCGAACAGCCTGCCGCGCTTTTCGGACAGGAACAGATAGAAGCCATTGTTCAAAGTTGCCAGGACGAGAACGCCCAGGATCACGGCTGCGATGAAGTACCGATCCTTGAGGTAGAGCATCGAAACCACGATCACGACGGCAATGTACAAGCCATGGAACCAGGCGTTCAAGGAGCCCCAGCGCCCCTGTTTGTCATAGCGATGCCTCAGGAACAGCAGCGGCACGATCGCCACCACCAGGGGAATTAAGCCGCGCATGTGAATGCGCCAGGCACCCAACACGATGGCCGCCGCGCCCAGGACCATGGCCGCGCACACGCCAAGCGAACGCTGCCGCGCTCCATCCGACCAAAAGCTGCTGAGCAGTATAAACAAAATCGTGAATAACGGGAGCAACGCGTATCCGCCAAATCGAAGCGCGTGAAAGGCCGCGTACGCCAGCATCAGATATACCAGACCGATGCTCACACGCTGGCTGATTTGCAGGTTGAGATCGTTAGGCATTCGCTGATCGCGCAGAATCAACTCAGTCCACGGGATGCCGCGATCCAGAACGTCGGTCTTCAGCAATCCCCAGAACGTCCACTTTTTCAGGTGCTTCACGCGAAGCTCGCGATCCAGCAGAATGCGGCGGCCCGCTCCGCGCAGACGGTATCCCAACTCGATGTCTTCGATGGCCGGCCGCTTGTAGCTGGCGTCGAACCCGCTCATCGCCAGAAACACATCGCGACGGACCGCGCCACACCCGCTCCAAAACGTGGAAGCGTCGCTGCGAGCGTTCTGATGCACAAAACAATGCATCAGGTTCTTGTACTGTGACAGGAAATCCCGCGAGGACGGATCGTCGTCATAGGACCCGATCACCGCATCGATCGCGGGATCGGCGAAAGCCGCGGCCACTCGCTCCATCGCGTCGGGATGCACCGAAACATCGGCATCCAGGAAAAAGACCACATCGCCCGTGGCGGCCTGCGCTCCAATGTTGCGCGCCACAGCCGGACCCTGGCGGCCCGATGTAGACAGAATTCGTAGCCCGCGCGCCGCAGCCTTCTGAATTGAGCCGTCGTTGGACCCATCGTCGACCACGATGACTTCGGCGGGAGGTGTAGCCAGACGCGCAATGGCGTTCAAACACTCGTCCAATTGCGCCCCGCCGTTGTAAGACGGGATCACAATCGAGATTTTAAAGGCCAATCTGACTCCAATTGAACAGGAATTGCAAGTCTCTGATGTCTCTAGTGTACCTGATCGGTGCCAGTGACATTCCGTTCCCACAACCCACCTCCCACCTCCCTCGGTCCAAGAATCTGGCATATTAGAGTTTCGCGCTTTGAGCGCACACCCGGAGGGATTGGACCTTGGCTGTGAGTGCACAAACTCTACTATCACCCGTTGAACCGTTGACCCTGGCCTACGACCGCGAGCGTTTGGAAGACGTCGGGTTCATGACCTCGATGACTCTGGTGTTGCTCGGCAACTACGCCCAGACCGGACACTTCGGTGGTCCCCTGGCCTACACGCCCTACAACGTCGCGGTCCATCTTGCCGGCCCCGACTTCGGCGGCTTGCGCTATGACTACCGGCGTCCCAAACATCCCTATGGCGACAAGTTCATGCTGGCGGGCGGGCACTGCATTCCCACCTGTTATGCGCTTTGGATGATCATGGGCGAGGCTCTGGCTCGTAAGTACAAAGCCACGGGCGACAAGCGCTACTACGTGGATCCGCACGTGGCAATGTTGGGAATCGACGCGCTGGGCTTCCGCCGGGGCGCGGGCGCCATGGCTACCATCCTGCAGGAAAATGGGCTGGCCGATCATCCGCTTTTTGCCGAAGCCAAGGGACGCGGCATCCGCGCGCTGGCCGGTCACGCCGAAAGTACCGACCTGACCAACGACGTAAACGGCGGGCCGTCCGGCATCGGCATCGCCACCGCGGCCGGCAAAGCCGCCTTCTGGGACATGGCCGGGGCTGCCCTGACCGGGCCGAAAGTCATCGCGTTCGAAGGCGAATTCGCCATGACCGAAGGGCACGCCCAGGAGCTGAAGACACAAGCTCTGGCATTGCAAGTTGGCAAACGCCTGCGCGTGATGTTCTCCGACAACAATGCCGGCATCGACGACTCGCTGCTGGGCGGCGTCATCGCTTCCAAGTACGACCACTACAACCTGGTCGATCAATGGACCTCTTACGGCTGGAACGTCTTCACGCTCGAAGACGGTAACGACTACGACCAGGTTGTCGCGGCGCTCAAAACCATGGAGACGTGGGATCCCCAGGACCGCCGTCCCATGATCGTCATCGGCAAGACCGTCAAGGGCTATTGGCCCTACGCGCGCCACGGAAAGATTGCCGGCCACCATGAGCAGATCATTGGTTACCCGAGCCATCCATACGCCATGAAGATGAACTCGGAATATTTCATCGCGCTGGCCAAAACATTTGAAGATCACTATGGCGTGGAGTTCGCCGGCATCCGCGATGGAGCCGTCGCCGATCAGCGCGAGCGACTGATCCAGTTCAAAACCAATATCGACGTCGCCATGTCCGTGCTGGAACGCAACGGCTTGGGCGATTGGCTGACCGGCCGCCTGATTGCAATCGGCGACACGGTAAAGGACGACTTTAAGCTTCACATCAATGCAAAGACCGATCCGTTCCAAGACGACCGTCTGCGCGTCGCCAATCTGCCGGTGGAACCGCAGAAGGTGACCGTGAAGAACGGCATCTCGGGCTTTCAAAAGGATGTGTCAATCGCGCTGTTCCGCAAACCCGGCGAGATCGCCGGTACGCGCCGCGGCATTTCGGAAATCATCAAATGGATGAACTACGTCACCGAGAGCCGCTTCATCACGCTAGCCGCCGATTTGTCGGAGTCCATCAACGTCGAGCACGGCAGCCTGTGGGGCCACTATGATCCGGAGACCAATCCGCTCGGCACCCGCATGAAGGCGGCCATTCAGGAAGCCGGCAATGTGTCCACGGCGATTGGCCTGATCAGCCAAAGCGCCAGCGTCGATCCGGAAAAGTTCTCGGGCGTTTGGGCTCTGAGCGGTACTTACGGCGCATTCACTCCGCTCATGTACACGCCGGCGCGCGTGTGGAGCCAGCAGAATCAGGACAGCAAATTCCGCATGGGCGTGCTGCACATTCTCGCTGGACACTCAGGCCCGGAGACCGCCGCCGACGGCCGCACGCACTTCGGCATCTTCGCGACGCAGGTGTGGAAGCTTTTCCCGCGCGGCCAGACCATTCATTTGAATTTCTGGGACTACAACGACGTGTCGCCGGGCTACTTCGCCGCGGCCGAAATCGCCGCGCGCAATCCCAAGGTGGGCATCATCAGTATCGAGGTGGCGCGTCCCGATTTTCCGGTCGCCGATCGCGCCAAGTTCGCCGATACCGATCTCAAGGCCGCCGCGAAAGGCTTTTACGTGATTCGCGATTTCGCGCCGGGTCAACCGAAGCACGGCTACATCGTGACGCAGGGCTCCAGTTCCACGGTGAATCTGGTGAGCGTTCTGCCCCGCTTGGAGCAAGCCGGAGTGAACGTCAAAGTGATCGCGGCCATCAGCGAAGAACTGTTCGACCGCCAGCCGGAGGCGTATCGCAACTCCGTGCTGCCGCCCGAAGCCCGCTACGATCTGATGGTTGTATCGACCGGCACGCGCCGCGTGTGGCCGCTGCGCGATGCTGGCCCTTTGACTGATGCTTATTCGCTGACGTCGGATTGGGATAATCAGTGGCTCACCGGCGGCCTGGAGCCAGACGTGATCGCCGAGGCGCACCTGGACAAGGAATCGATTTTCAAGGGAATCGAGCGCTTCGCGCGCGATCGCGGCGAGCGGCTGGGCAAGCAGAAGTCGCTGCTCGGCGCTCTTTAGAACTCGCCGCAGACCCTAGTTCGTTCCAGCTTCGCGCTTCACCGGCTTGCCGTACACTTCGACCCACGCCACATCGGACCATCCACCTGGCCCATGCCCGCTGCCCGGCAGCAGATCGGTGAACCCGATCTCGTCCACCTTGCTCAGATCGGGATGTTCCACCCAGTTGCCCTTGGTGAGCACCTTGTCGATGTCCAATTTGAGCCAGCGCACTTCGGCGATCGAAAAGTCGCTGTCGTGCCAGTCGACGGTGGAACCGTCGGCATGATCGCCCACCAGCCAGGTTCCGTCCGCCAGTTTGACGATCGGATGGACCTGATGAAATCCAGAGACCTTGGTCAGCCAGCGAATTTTCGCGAGGCCGGTCAGATCGACGTAGTTGCTTTTATCGCGCAACGCGACGGCGCAGGGCGCGGTGCAGAGCCCGCTCCAAACGTGCGGCGGATTGTTTGGGTCACTGGCGCTGCCGAGCACTTGAATCTCTTTCGCCGAAGTGCCGTAGAGCTTCAACTCGAGGTTCGGATTGCCGACTTGCTCCTGCGTGACGGCATGCTCGCCAGCGCCGGCAGCGGTCTTCCATTCTTCACGAAGGAAAAGCGGGGCGCGCGGCAACGGGGGACGCTCTCCCAAACGCACCTGCGCGGGAGTTAGCTGTTGGGCAGGCTGCTGCGCGAACGCAGCGGCGACGAATAGAAACGGAAGCAAACGATTGAACATTTCCTGGCCTCCATGCTCGGCTGCCAGTATAACGTAGGCTTACAGGGACTGGGTTTTCTCCAGATTTTCCGCCGCAGCTTGCGCTTTGCCGATCAGCATTGTTCGCACGGCTTCTTCGACGCGCTGCACCGCGGCGCGCCGGTAGTCCCACTGCCGCTCCTGGCCGGGTGGCACCACAGTCATGGTGGCGTTGGCTTCAAACAGCAGGATGTCGCCGCTCGGGCTCAGGCCGAAGTCGATGCCGGCGTAGTCCAGACCCAGGGCGTCCTGGATGTCGGCAAGCGCGGCCATGGCCCGCGCGCCTAGCACTCCCGGCATATCCCGCAGGAACTTCTCTTCCTCCGCGCGATGCCCGGCGTCTTCCGTCATCTGCGCCGTCACGTAGTGAATCTTCCAGTGACTCGAAATGGCCAGGTGCAGCGGATACAACCAGCCGCCGATCATCATGACGCGGTACTTTCGATACTTCCCGTCTGCGCCACGCGCGTCCAGCCATTGGATGGCGGTCAACTCCTCGCCCGGAATATGGTTGAGGGCCTCACCTAGTCCGTTCGCATCCTCCACGCGATGGAAATGCTGCCCATTGTGAAACCCGGGCGAGCGTAGCAGCAACGGGAAGCGCAAGCCTCTCTGCTCCAGCGCCGCCAATGCGCCCGTGGAACTGAGCACGCCGCGGGGTAGATTCGCGATCACCGGCGCTACAACCCCGGGAATGGCTCCCAGCCGGCGCGAGTTTTCGGCCCGGCCGGTGCCCCGCACCGCGACCGGGGAATTGATTACCGGCGCGAATGTGCGCTCCATCAGCTTCACCGCGCGATCCAGCGCCAGCGCGCACGAATCCGCGTCGCCAATGGCGTTGATCACGATATCGTGCGGTGGCAAAGGAACATCGGGATCATACACGTTCGGCAACACCACAAACGTGCGGAACACTTTGTCGTCCAGCAAGTGGCGGATCGGCACGTCACCCCGGCGTCCGGAAACCAGGAGCAAGACCTGCACCGGCTGTGTTTCGCCGCGATAGGGCAGCTCGGTGGCCCGAAAGTCGCGAAGTCCGAGTCGCTGATGCCGCGCCGCCGCTTCTTCATGGCCCAATTCAGCCAGCAGATTCCCTAATCCTTGGTGCGCCTCCACGAACTGCGAGTCCAATGCAAGGGCGGCTTGGTATTGCTCTTGGGCCGCGGCCAGGTCGCCCGCTTCCAGAAAAAGATTGCCCAGGTTCACGCGGGCCATGGGATGAGTTGGATGCTGGGCTATGGCTTCCGTATAAGCGCTACGCGCCGCCGTCCGGTAGCCCGTCATGTAAAGCAACGTGCCCAAATTGTTGAGCGCGCCCACATGCGCGGGCGACTGCGCGAGCAGTTCGAGATAAGCTTGCTTGGCCTTTTCGTTTTCCCCCATTTCGGCCAGCAAACAGGCGCGATTGAAGCGCAGATCCAGGCTCTCGGGCTCATGCTCCAGCCGCGCCTCCACTTCAGTCAGCACCTTCTTCCGCTGTAATGCGGGCGTCCAGCTAGTCACGTTGCACTACCTCCAAATCCGGGTCTTCAACCGCCACCTGCGTCATCGCGCGTCCCAACTGAAGCGTCGCGTCCACCAGGGCGTCAATATCAGAAAAATTCGTTCGATGATTGGTGATTGCCGCGCGTATCGCCAGGTCGCCGTTGATCCTGGTGGTCGACGGCGCGGCCACGCCCGATTCCTGCAGGTCGGCCACGATGCGCGCGTTGATCCGGTCGGCATCCGCGCAGCGATAACGGAAACAAACGATGTTGAGTTGCACCGGCGCCAGCAGCTCAAGCTCGGCGGAATCGGTGACGCGTTGCTCCAGATGGCGCGCAAGCTCGCAGGTACGCGCGATGCTTTCGCCCAGCGCGTGCAAGCCATGGACCTTCAGCGTAAACCAGGTTTTCAGCGCACGGAATCCGCGCGATTGGTCCGGACCGAAGTCGCACGGCCACGCCGAACCGCCGGCTAAGCCGCGAGTCTCACGCTCCAGGTACGCAGCCGGCGCTGTAAACGCCTTGCGGTGCAGATCACCGTCCCGGACCAGCACAAACCCGGCATCGTAGGGCACCTGCCCCCACTTGTGAAAATCGAAGGCCAGCGAATCGGCCGCTTGGATTCCGGCGAGACGCGGCGCGATTTCCGGGGCCAGAATCCCGAGAGCACCATAGGCCCCATCCACGTGCATCCACAGCCGCTCTTCTTGCGCCACAGCGGCCAGGCCGTCCAGATCGTCGATGGCGCCGATATCCACCGTGCCCGCGGTACCCGCCACCAGAAACGGCGTTTCGCCGCCGCGCCGGTCCGACTCGATCATGCGCTTCAGCGCCGCCAGATTCATTTGATGGCGATGGTCCACTGGAACCAGCCGCAGGGCATCGCCGCCGAGCCCCGAGCAGTCAAACGCCTTGCGAAGTGACCCGTGCGCCATGATCGATGTGTAAGCAGTCAGGCGTTTTTTGCTCGCACCCACGCCGGCGCGCCGAACATCGAAGCCGAGCGCCGCATGTCCGAGCTCGAGCGCGAGCTCGCGGAGCTCGAGAGCGCAGGCGCCAAGGAGTCCGAGATCCGTGCCCGCCAGCGGGCAGTCGAGAAGGAGATCACCGCCGTCCGCGACAGGGCGAATGACGAGGTCGCTCTCGCGCGTCGTGCTTTCGACGAGATATCGGGCCTTCACGGCCGCAAGATAATCGAGGACGAGCTCT